>Ga0207084_1006_pt1 | contig 70405 bp, 60 predicted proteins | sample Alteio_BWMinHeat_55_FD_153543 | JGI IMG/M metagenome (GOLD analysis project Ga0207084, IMG submission 153543) | Enriched cells from forest soil in Barre Woods Harvard Forest LTER site, Petersham, Massachusetts, United States -... | ecosystem: Environmental > Terrestrial > Soil > Temperate forest >...
AGGTACATATCCATCTACCGCATATAGCAAACGATGTTCTATAAAAATGACGGGATTGTTATCGCGTATAGCGGCAATCATGCAGCCTTTAGCATCATTGGCATTGGAAGGCGCGACTACTTTCAAACCAGGTATATGCATAAATAAAGCATGCAAGGCTTGAGAGTGTTGTCCGCCTTGTCCCCAGGAGCGGCCTATCATGGTGCGCACAACTAGTGGCACTTTTACTTGGCCGTTATACATGTAATGGGCTTTGGCAGCCATATTGACCAATTGATTCATGCACAACAACATAAAATCCATACGGATATGCACGTGTATAGGACGATATCCCGCCATGGCTGCGCCTATGGCCACACCTGTCATGGCATCCTCAGAAAGAGGAGTACCAAACACGCGGTCTTTACCAAATTTTTCTTGTAGACCTACGGTAGAACCTTGAATGCCTTTGTGATCATCCACGTCCAGACCAAATAAAAATACACGCGGATCGTTTTCCATTTCTTGTATGAAGGCTTCACGCAGGGCATCGACGTAGCGAATTAACCGCACACCTGACTCGGGTTGAGTATCTTCTTTCCTTAATGAATTAGTCTGCATAGACATGCGTATGTAACTCCCGTGCATGAGGATAAGGGCTGGCTTCGGCAAAGGCTTGAGCGGCTTTTAATTCTTCAGTGATTTCTTCATCCAGTTTAGTGACAACGGATTTATCGAGTAGGCCGGCCAAGCGGACAATTTGATCATTCTCTTTCCAGCGTTGGTATTCGGCCAGATCTCGGTAACAATCTTCATGATCGTCCCGCGGGCCCACGTGTTCTAACCAACGATAAGTCGGACATTCAATAAAGATAGGGCCTACACGACCTTCTCGCAAACGATTGGCCGCTTTGGCTACCGTATCACGTAAAATAAAAACATCATCATTGCTTAATTGATGGGTTTCTATCCCGTACGTGCCTACCCGCTCACACAAACGTTCTGTCGCCCAGCGTTTTTCTATGGGCGTATGAATAGCGAGGCGATTATTTTCACAGACGAAAAGGATAGGTAATTTGTGTAAAGCGGCAAAATTAAGGGCTTCATGAAAACAGCCTTCTTCGGTCGCACCATCACCGAACATGCAAACGATAATACGTTGCCGTCCTGTGGTCTTTGCTTCCATTTGTAAAGCGAGCGCATACCCTGTCGCAACAGGGATAGTCGTTCCAACTACCGCCGAGGTACCTAATACCCCGTGTTTCATATCTATCAAATGCATAGATCCGGCCTTACCACCGGCACAGCCGTCTGCTTTTCCGTAAAGCTCGGCCATCATTTCATTCAAATCGCCACCTTTTGCCATATAAGTGGCATGACCACGGTAGGTATTAGAGACCATATCATCCGCATTCAAAGGATCGCATACCCCTACCGCAACCGCTTCTTGGCCCACGGACAAATGCACAGGGCTTTTAATGGCATCCGTGTGATAAATTTCGGCAAGACGTAATTCCACGCGGCGGATTAAAGACATTTTTTTATAAAGACGGGCAATCAACTCTTTGGTGTGCATATTTATTCCCTAATTTGCGCGGTATAGTCCATCAAGTGGTGCGGCATATTCCACGCTACTCATTGTGGATCCCCGGTTTCGCGGGGACAAGCGAAATTTATAAAATAAATCTCTTAAGATCAAGTGATATATTTCCTTGTTGAAACCCGTTTCTCAGTTTAAGATGGTGCCCACTTGCCTGAATCCTATCCGGTTACAAAATAGGAAGTGCGTTGTTTTGGATATTGGGGCTAACTAATGCGCAACATTCATCATTGGTCATTAACAGGGATTAGTTTGCTTGGCCTATTTGCCATTCTAGGTTTTGCCGTCTACTTTTATCATTCCCACTTTGTTTTATCTGATCTCATGACCCTCTTGACCGCCCTGAACACCTCCCATGCTTACCAAGCTTTAGCCTGGTTTTGCCTTATTTATATTTTTAGCTGTCTGGTATCCATTCCTCTAGGACTACCCTTAAATATGTTTGCTGGGTTATTGTGGGGAACCTTGCTAGGGGGCTTATTAATTAATGTATTAGCTACGCTTGCGGCCACCCTCTCTTTTTTTATTGCCCGAATGCTGGGCCATCACTTTTTAGAACCTTATTTCAAGCGCTATCCGCGCCTAGCCCGAGCGAAACAAATCATCAACCGCTATGATTGGCAATTTATTTTCATGGCACGCATTAATCCTATCGTCCCTTTTAGTTTATCTAATTATTTATTTGGGCTAATACCAGATCTATCTTTCAAGCGCTATATTATCACTACCATTATTGCTAATTTACTGCCTTGTTTTACCTTTGCTGCCCTGGGATCTCTATTCCAAACGTTCACTTTACCCATGATTCACTTACAAGATTTACTGTTAAAAATTGGTCTTGTCTTTTTATTCCTCTCAGTCTTATGGTTATTAAAAATCATGCTGATCAATAAAAAAGGCCGCCTCTCTGCCGTTAAGGAAACCCTATGAATATTACCTTATGTGTACTCACTCTTAATGAAATTGACAGCGTCCAAGTCATTATGCCGCAAGTGGATAGAAGTTTATTTTGTCAAATCTTAGTCATTGATGGTGGCTCAACTGACGGCACGATTGAATGGTGCAGACAACAAGGGTTTGAAGTCTACGTGCAACAAAAGCGAGGCTTACGCCAAGCTTATCTTGAAGCTTTGCCTTATATACGCGGCGAAGCCATGATTACTTTTTCACCGGATGGTAATTCCTTGACAGAAGTTTTGCCCGCGTTGGTAGCTGAATTAAACAAAGGCGTGGACATGACCATTGTGTCGCGTTATTTGGGAGAAGCCAAAAGTGAAGATGACAGCTTGATCACGCGCTTTGGTAATTGGATGTTTACTACCTTGATCAATGTGCTACACGGTGGCAAGTATACCGATGCCATGGTGATTTACCGCGGCTATAGAAAAAATCTATTTAACGAATTGAACCTCACCGATGACAGGGCTTTTACCATTCCTGAAAAATTATTTTTTACCCGCATCAGTATTGAGCCTTTGCTATCCATACGCGCCGCACGTGCGAAATTGCGTGTTACCGAAATTCCTGGCAGCGAACCTAAACGCATAGGCGGAGAAAGAAAATTGCAAATTATACGCTGGGGATTGGCTTTTCTTTATCAAACAGTAACACAAGTGTTATGGAAGCCGGCAGGATAACAAACACAATACTACTCGGAGAACCCATGACCCTTAAATACCTCACCCCTGACAACTTATACCAACAAATCGAATCCTTTACTCAAGGCATGGCGGTGAGCAAAGAAGCGTTCGAGCTAATAGTCCCCAATTGCACCCTGGAAGATTTTGAATGGAACCACATGGACCAAATGCACAGGCCGTGGATTCATCGCACCTATGAAAAAGGCGTACGAATTGCCTCAGGTACGCATTTTGCGTTATCGCTCACGCAATGGAAAAAATGGCCGCTATTCATTACCGTCACAGATGTGTACGTGGCCAAAGGATTGTTTTATCAATCCTTGACCTTAGCGGGCATGGTTTTTTTACATTCGATTATTTCCATGGAACCCCTTAACGATAATAGTGTCAAATTAAGAGACGAGTGGTTTATTGCCTCGCATAAATGGTTACGCTTTTTGCATAAATTCTTACACAAAAAACTCCACCAATTAAATGCGCGTCTGCAACAAGAAGACGAGCCCTTACGTCAAGGCCGATTTGCTTTGAGAAAAAAGGGGTTTCGTTTTCACACCGACACACCGAATTATTACAATTCAAACCGTCTTACTTTAAATACCATTTATCCTCCTGCCGCAGCAGGCAGCACTCTTTCTGTGACTCACTTGACTGAGCAACCTAGCGTGCAAACCGTGGGTAATCTTTCTTTTATTCTGCAAAAAGAAAATCAAGACACGTATGCGGTTTGGCCGGCAACTTGTCCGCATGAAGGTGGCCCCTTGGCACAAGGTAGTTTCTGCGAAGGACAACTGGCTTGCCCCTGGCATGGATTACGTTTTAGCCCTGTGCGCTTGTCCGCCGCCTCTCCTCAGGGATCGAGATATGGTTTTGAATATAAGTTGCATGGAGACAAAATAGAAGTTCATTCTCTGGCTTGCGCTTCCCAACCCGTTGAAGTCCCTACAGAATCGGAGTGCCTCATTGATGTTTGATAGACATCCTCAATTTAAAAAAAAAATAAAGCGCGGACCTTCTTTGGCATTTTTGCTCGTGAAAAAACTGCATGAGTTTAGAAACGATTATCACACTGTAGAAGATTACTATCCCAGCCACCTTCGCCCTTCCTTTGATGCGCTGCCTATTGAGGAACAATTAGCTGACCGCATTCGTTGCGTAGGAAAAATCAAAGCAATCCGAGTAGCCAAAGCCTTCAATCAACTAGCTAGGTTATTTGTGAGTCAAGAAAATGATGAGGTCTTTGACCAAGAAAAACTCGATGATATTTCCATTAATCTCGCATTACTCCATATCTCTGAACACGGTGACCCTCTTGCATTAGCCCATGGCTTCATAGCAACACTTTTTCAAGAAAAAATGGTAGCTTCCCTCTGTTGTCATCAGATTTTTGTAAAGCCAAAATGCGCCCCCCATCCTCTCATCGTCATCTTTTCAGAAAAAGAAGGAAATCGCCTTGTTTTAGATCCTTATTTCAATTTTTGTGGTTCTTTTCGTGAATACTGGAATGATGACCGTATAAGCGCTTACTTCCAAGCCGAAAGTAATGATCCCACTTGGACTTATGAAAAAGTAGCCCATCACACTCAAATCCAGCACTATACGGTAAGCAACACTCCGGTTAATCTGTATTTCAAACAAGTCGATGACCTTATTGAACTGTTAAAAGGCAAACATACCGAATCATTGAGAGAACTAACACCTGTCTTTGCTGAGGTCAAAGCGTTGAATGAACATACTTTATCAAAGAAGGGCGCGCGTGAATTTTTAAGCCGACACCACAAAAAAAATAAAGACCCCTTGTCTTCTAAAAAACCTGAAAAAAAAGATAAGGACGACGTAGAGAAAAAAATGAGATCCTGCTCGCTGTAACTCATGAAGGACGCCGTATGGAATTAACCATCTTAATGCCTTGTTTAAATGAAGCGGAAACGCTTGCTCATTGCGTGCAACAAGCTCTGCAATTTTTGGCTAATGCGCACATTCAAGGTGAAGTCTTAATTGCAGACAATGGCAGCTCAGATGGCTCGCCATCTATTGCACAACAAGCCGGTGCGCGCGTTATTCATGTAGAACAACGCGGTTACGGTGCCGCTCTCTTAGGCGGAATTCAAGCGTCTCAAGGAAAATACATCATCATGGGTGATGCAGACCAGAGTTATGATTTTTCTTGCTTGATGCCTTTTGTGGAAAAACTACGCCAAGGTAATGACTTAGTCATGGGCAACCGTTTTCAAGGCAGCATTAAACCGGGTGCTATGCCTTTTTTGAATCATTATTTAGGTAATCCAGTCTTGTCCTTTATTGGCCGATTGTTTTTCAAAATTCCCATTGGCGATTTTCATTGTGGGTTAAGAGGCTTGAATAAAGCAGCTATCCAAACCTTGTCATTGCAAACCTCAGGCATGGAATTTGCCAGCGAAATGGTGGTGAAATCCGCATTAAAACAATTAAAATTCACAGAAGTTCCTATCGTCCTCTCCCCCGATGGTCGCAGCCGGCCACCGCATCTACGTAAATGGCGGGACGGTTGGCGACATTTACGATTTTTATTATTATCCAGTCCGCGTTGGTTATTTTTATACCCTGGCATTGCACTGACTACACTAGGCGCCATCATCATGCTGCTCTTAAGTGTGGCGCCATTTAAAATCGGCAAAGTGGCCTTTGATATTCATACCTTATTATTTTCCAGTGCGTTTATGATAGTGGGCCTGCAATGCGTATTATTTTCCATTTGCGCCAATCTCCTTAGAAATTGGCAATGGGGTTTGCAGACGCATAAAAAATTAGAAAAACTGTTGCACTCTTTCACTATTGAGAAAGGCATTGTGTTGGGATTGCTATTAATCAGTGTAGGCGGGATGGGTTTTGCGTGGTCGTTTCGCCTGTGGATGCAAACCCATTTTGGTCCTTTAACTCCCAGCCAAGTGATGCGTATTACCATCCCTGCCGTGACTTTTTTTATAATAGGCGTGCAAATTATTTTCGCTTCTTTTTTTATGAAATTGCTTATTGATCATAGTGAGAATTTGACGCAGAGGAAATTCATTCCGTGAGCACCTCTTCTTATATTTTAGTCGTGGGAGGCGCCGGTTACATTGGTTCTCACATGGTATTGGCCTTGCAACAGGCAGGTTATCAGCCTTTGGTATACGATAATTTAAGCACCGGTCATGCCCAGGCTGTGTTGAATGCTAAGCTGATTGTGGGCGAACTCTCTGATACGCGTTTATTAAATCAAGTCTTCACCACCCATGATATTCAAGCCGTGATGCACTTCGCTTCCTTGATAGACGTAGCCGAATCCAGCCAAAAACCGCTTAAATATTATGAAAATAATGTAGGCGCCACTTTAAATTTGTTCAACGTCATGCTCACCCACGGCGTGAAACCTCTTATCTTTTCATCTTCAGCCGCCGTTTACGGTCAACCACTTTCTGTCCCCATTTTAGAATCCCATCCCCTTGCTCCTATCAATCCTTACGGCCGCAGCAAATGGATGGTAGAAGAAATTATTAAAGATATGGCGAGTAATCAAGGCTTACACTATTCCATCTTGCGTTATTTTAATGCCGCAGGCGCTGACCCAGAAGGACGCCTCAGCGAACATCACGACCCCGAATCACATTTAATTCCTTTAATCTTGCAAGTCGCTGCCGGATTACGCGACCACATCCACGTTTACGGAAACGATTACGCCACACCTGATGGCACCTGCATACGCGATTTCATACACGTCACCGATATTTGCCAAGCCCATTTACTGGCCCTGCAAGCTTTACTCCAAGGCCATCACAACACCGTTTACAATTTAGGTACAAGCCAAGGCCATTCCGTACTCCAAGTCATACACACCGCCCGCGAACTCACTACTCACCCCATCCCCATAGTCCACGCCCCCAAACGCCCAGGCGATCCTTCCGTACTCGTCGCCGACGCCACCCGCGCAATGCAAGAATTACAATGGCGCCCAAAATATCCCACCCTCTCCACCATCATCCAACATGCTTGGCAAAAACCTTAGGGGTCAAAAAGAAAATCCCCTCCCCCCTTGCGGGGGAGGGTTAGGGAGGGGGGTGCATGCATTCTATGGCGCTTATTTAGGTAGTTTGTAAGGGATTTCGATAGTGAAGGTTGCTCCTTTTTTATGCCCTTCACTTTTTACATGTATCTCTCCGCCCAATTCTCTAATGGCAAGAGCGCTGGTGTGCAAACCAAATCCATGTCCCGATTTTTTTGTAGTAAAGCCATAATAAAAAATTCTGTTTAAATTTTTTGGCTTCAATACCAATACCATTGTCGATCAATTCAATAATGACTTTATCTTTATTAACCACAGCCGTACGTATAATAAGTAGCTTATCCTGATGAGAGGATTCCATTAACGCATCTTTAGTGTTACGTAAGAGATTAGTTAACACCTGTAGTAACTTTACTTTATCGGTGATGACAGCACTAAATTTGCCATAATTTTTTTCTATTTTAATTTCTTTATTAAAATGCAGGCCCGTAATCAATAAGGCTTCGTCCATTAATTCATTGATGGAAATGAGGCTTTCTAATCCAACAGACTTAGTTAATGCTTGTTGAGAACCGATAATATCTTTTATCAATACGATATTTTTAAGCAACACATTTATTTCATTTACAAGAAAAATCTGTTCTTTCTCCCGATAGTCATTCAGATGATTGACGAAATCAACTATCTTACTCCCTTTTGGATCCGTGGTTAAAAACGCTGTCAAATCGTGCTTATGTTCATTTAAAAGAGTAGATAATTTTTCTAAATTTGATAATTGAGAAGAGGCTAATTTTTCAGAAACCATATTGGCTGATACATTAACGCTGTTTAACACATTACCTACATTATGTAAAACACTGGAAGAAATTTCTGCCATGCCTAATTGTCTGGCCTCTTCAAATTGCTGTTGATTCATTGCTTCCTTGTAGCTAGAAGCGAAAAAAGCGATACCTAAAATAACAAAGGTAATAGCTGCAATAGCCATGGCTAAAATTGTGGGATCCAGCACGCCCCCTTTTCCAGCAAGTACTGAAGGGCCGCAAAGAGGAGTAAATACGGATGCTGCCATCCCCGTGTAATGCATGCCGCAAATGGCCAACCCCATAATGATGGCACTAATAAATTTGATACGGGTATGTAATCGGGCGATTACTTTATTACTTTTAAGCGCCAACCAGATAGCTGCTTCAGACGCGATGATGGCAATCAAGATAGATATAAAGAATAGACCAGGCAGATAACGAATATTCAAAGTAATTAGCATTCCTTCCATGCCTGTGTAATGCATAGAAGCGATGGCCAAGCCCAATATCACTCCTCCGCCAACCAAATGTATTGTATTAATGAGAGAAGCTTTTAAAAGAAATAAGGCAAAACCGGAAGCGAGGATAGCGACCAATAAAGAAATCCCCGTCCAAAATAAATCATATTCCAACGTCAGACTAGGTATAGTAAACGATAACATGCCTATAAAATGCATTGCCCAAATACCAGAGCCCATGGCTATGGAACCACCTAAAAGCCATAATAAACTGCTTATTTTCGTATTGGTTCTGTCCCGTAAACGCCGAGTTAAGTCCAGAGCAATGTAAGAGGCAAACACTGAAACCATATAAGATAAGACAACCAAACGGGGATCATAAATACCAAATAGACGGTTTGTAGGAAGCGGGATGGATTGAAAAAATTCTGTTAACACTATTCCTCCTTATCCGATACCAGAGCGGCCAGTCTTTTTATTTCCTCAGGATTTTTCAGGCAAAATTCCGCCTCTACTCCGCTCAATGGTTCGCCAAAATAGAAGCCTTGCGCATCATCGCATTGGTTCTTTTTAAGAAAATTAAGTTGATCACTCGTTTCTACGCCTTCGGCTAGCACTTCTAAATTTAAATTTTTTGCCATGGCGATCACAGCACGGATAATCACTTCATCATCTGTCTCAGAATGGATATGTTGAATAAACGAGCCGTCGATTTTCAATCGATCTATGGGCAATTTACGCAGATAACTTAGACTGGAATACCCTGTTCCAAAATCATCAATGGCAATCATGACACCAAGTTTTTTTAATTCAATAATGGTCCGGATAATTTCCTTATTGCTTAAAATCACATTCTCCGTTAATTCCAACTCAAGATATTCTGGTTTGAGTTCGGTTTCTTTAAGAATAGTCCTTATCGTTTCCACTAAATTCTGCTGATTAAATTGTTCTGCAGACACATTGACAGCTATTCGAACAGGAGGCAATCCCTGCTCTTGCCACGCTTTGTTTTGCTTGCAGGCTGTTCTCAGGGCCCATTCCCCAATGGGCACAATGAGCCCGATTTCTTCTGCTAAGGGAATAAAGTCAATGGGAAGTAATATTCCTTTTTTGGGATGATTCCATCTAATCAAAGCCTCAAGGGCCACGACTTTTTCTTTTGTCAAATCTAATTGTGGATGATAACAAAGAAAAAATTCTTCTCGATTGACTGCTTGCCGCAATTCCATTTCTTGATCGAATTCAGCCAGACTTGTACTGCTCATTTCGGGAGAGTAAAACTGAATATTGTTTCCCTTCCTAGCCTTTGCTCTATACATCGCTGCATCGGCATTTCTTAGCAAGATATCCACTGTGCTACCATCTTTGGGAAAGAGACTCACACCTAAGCTTGCCGTCATCGTGACGAGCCTATTATTAATGACAAACGGTTCTTTGAATGCGTCAATTAATTTATTTATCTTATCTTGAATTTGTGTTTCATCGGCTATATTTTTCAACACCACAACAAATTCATCTCCGCCTAATCTAGCTAACGTATCTTCAAGTCGAATAGCTTTTCGTAGGCGGATTGCTACATCCTTTAATAATTTATCCCCTATTAAATGGCTTAAACTATCATTGATTAATTTAAATCGGTCAAGATCAAGAAAAATGATAGCAAAATTAAGATGGTCTTTTTTAGATGCTTCAATGGCCTCTCTCATTCCGTGAAAAAGTTCGATGCGGTTCCCCAGCCCAGTGAGGGCATCATGCGTCGCTTGATGTTGTAATTCTTTTTCTAGTTTTGCTCTTTTTGTGATATCACGAAAATCAAAAATATGGCCTATTATTTTATTGTTTAATTTATGCGGCTGAGAATAACATTCAAATGTTTTGCCATTCTTAAAATGAATGACATGAATGCTTGGTTCGTCGCTGGTATAATTTTTATTATTCACTTGTTTAAAAAAATCTTCAGGGTTAATCAACTTTGTTCTTATGTCATCCCAAAAACATTCTTGTTTTTTTGTTTCTAATACAGGTTGAGGAATTTGCAACATAGACACTACATTTTGATTGTAGTCTACAATCTCCCCGTTGTTATTGATGACTAAGATACCATCACTCGAAGACTCAAAAGTAGATTTCACTAAAGAAAGCGATTTTTGTAGAGACAACGTCCTATCGGCCACTTGTTGCTTCAACGTTGAGGTATATTTTTGTGCATCTTTGGCTAATTGCCATTTGGTAGTGAGTGCACAAGCTAATTGCCTTACTGAGATGGTGTCAAACGGTTTTTTTAAAATCAGTAAATTATCTTTTTTTCCTAGATTGGCAATAGTTTCTTCCCAAGAAAAATCAGAATAAGCTGTGCAGATGACAATTTGAATATTTTTATCTAATTCCCAAATATGTTTAATGGTTTCTATGCCATTCCATCCTGGCGGCATTCGAATATCAACAAATGCCAATGCGTAATGAATGCCTTGATCCAAAGCGGCTTTTATTTGGGTCACCCCTTCTTTTCCTTGTGAGGCAACATCAATTTCAAACTTTGGAAGGGATATTGGTTCGCTACTTTCTCCAAATAACTCGCCCGTTATCCGAGATAATTTATCAGCGTGTTCTGTTTTCAAAATCTTCTTGAAATCATGATGAATAGATTCATTGTCATCAATCACCATAATTTTGAATATGTCTTTTTCATTCATTGGATATGGCCTTTTTGATTCGTAATGAAAAACGAAATACAATTGATTTGCTTTATTAACTATATCATAATCAAACGATTACTTTTGCTCACAACGATCAGAAAAGACAAGGATAACCCTCCTATATTTAAGCAGAATCGAAAAAAAATCTTTATTTTCCTTTTGGTTGATACGTTTATTATTTTATCGGTTATTGTTTTTTTGCGTTATATTTACCCTTGCTTTTATACCCCTTTGGAAATAAACGGAATTTATCTCAATACCCCACATGAAATTGTTGATTTTCATTTAATTAATAATCACGGCCGTCCCTTTACTAAAACAGACTTAAAAGGACATTGGACCCTGATGTTTTTTGGCTTTACACATTGCGAGATGATTTGCCCCACTACCTTAGAAGCATTAAACAAACTATACAAAATCTTAGAGAAAGAGTTGCCTCAAAATAACTTACCTCACGTTTTATTTATATCTATTGACCCGGAGAGAGATACGATAGAGCGCATAAATAGCTATATCCATTCTTTTAACACGCAGTTTTTGGGAGCAAGGACAGGAGTAAAAGAGACACTTGCTCTCGAAAAACAGCTGTCTGTGATAGTGTCACCAACCACATCTACTATTAATCACAGTGCAGAAATTCTATTGATCAATCCTGCTGCTCAAGTACAAGCTTATTTTTATTACCCTAATCAACCTGAAAAAATGGCGAGCGATTATAAATTGATATTAAAGACCGTAAACGATTAACTCTGTACTAGTACCCGCTACCAACGCCACCAACTCTTTTTTTTCTTAGCCTCATTTTTTTCTCCCGCTTCTTTCTTAGCCTCATTCTTTTCTCCCGCCATGATGGTAGGGATAGAAACATAAGGGAATTGATACACGGTCAATTGAAAATTTGAAGAAAGAAAAACCAGTTTATCTTTATTGAAAACAAGTTGAAAAGTGAAAGAGTTATGGCCATCATCTTTAAAGGTAAAATTAAGACGCTTAAGGGTTTGTGAATGCAAGTCGTGCCTAAGTATGCAATCCATTCTTCTATTAACATTTTCTCCCACTATATCTCTACCAGATAGGGCAATATGTTTACCACTCACAGACATTCTATGAATATGCAAGTCACTGTCATTCGGGCCTTTTAGAATATAGGGCTTATTTATTTTTTCTCCTGTCACACTATCCCATAATTGAACTATGCTAGCCAAATGATCTTTGGAGTGATAACAACAAATGAGGTTATTATCGTGTGTGAACGCAAAACAACTCAGCCTACTATTTTTTTCTAACTCTATTGTTTGTATGTGTTTGCCAGTTAATACATTAAAAATATATAGGATAGGTGGAGGTAGTTCTTCATACTCGGCATAATACGGCGGTGGTAATTCGTAGGCTAATAGCCTTTCATTTTGTGAAAGTTGTATGTTTTGTGGATGAAAACCTGAGCTATTTCCTTTTGATTGGTGAGGCATTTCAAAAGAAGTGATGGTTTCACCTGATTTAGGATTGATCACTCCCAAAAAATGAGGCAAGGTAAGTGAAAATTCCTGATCAATAGCAACAATCATATTACCATCAGAGAGCAGTGCTAAATTCATTTCCCCACCGCATCCACTCCTTTCTAAGTGTTCATCAATGTTGATTTTTTCATCTTTTATTTCTGACATTTTCCACATATAAACATGTGGCCCATACTTACGGACATCATAAAAAGCAATAGATTGGTTATCTTTAGTAAACTGCAAGCCACTGATCCATCTCTCTTCTTGCAAAGCATGAATCACCTCGCCTTTCATGTTGTACACACGTAATGAACCATCGCAAGCAACGGCAATCATCTTCCCATTAGGTGAAATATCAACAGCAAAGGGCCTACTAGAAGTGAGTGGCCATTGCACACAATTTGGCTCGCTTACTTCGTAATGAGGACAAGTAAATTTGAAAAATGCAGCTCTATTTAAAGCTAGACACGTTGATCTCACGCGCTTTATATCTTGGAGAGAAACGAAATCAAATATGTGGTCCCAAATTTCAGGCGACACTAACGAGAACATACTTCTCTCATTTAAATTACTAAAATTACTGTTTAAATCAGATAATATTTTTCTGAATAGTTGCGCAGTCAGTGGTTCTTTGTCTTTAATAGAAGACTGAGCAAGAGAATAAACTTGATTGAAAATATTTTCGGGTAATATCTCATCATCCTGCAGTTGCGGCACACTATTTAAAATACGCCTTAATTTGGCAATGGCATCAGACATCCGCTTTAGCAACCCATTTTGATCATGATAACTAGCAATGCAACTAGCCAAGTATTGCTTAGTGATAGGTGTTGCAATAGACATTGCTCGCAAACGACCTTCCATATAATCCTCGGATTTGTTTCATTATAGTCTGATATATTTTAACTGTTTATTATATATGCAACATTATACAAAATCTAGCCATTTTAGAGGATTTAGATAGTTAGCGGGTCTTGTATAGCTTACGTAACAAAGGAAATACGGCGTACTGAATAAAAATAGCCGTTAAAATTAAATATAACCCATCAACATAAAATCGATAACGTTGTTGTTCATTTGCTGTAAATAAGATCATGATCAGAGAACTAAATATAATATTTCCCAAAATAAACGCTATCGTCTTTTTTTGAGTCATAGTAAATAGAGTAGATACCGATGTCCCTAATCCCTCCAATTTTTTAGGACAGCACAAACACAACATTGAGAATAGTATTAACCACGGGTAGTAGAGGACAAGAAAATAAGAACCTTTAGAAGTTGACTTGAAAATAATCCGTGGTGGTAGCTGTCTTACATTTCCCATATTGAGGTAAAAATAACTTAACGTGTTAGTGAAGTAGAATTTGACAGACACAATGATATTTTTTAAATAGGTTGTAGGGTAATGGATGATAGCTTGAACAGCATTTTTTTGAAACTCAAGTGACATTCCTATATTGCCTAATACATTTCTATGCGGTCTAACCGTACCTCCTATCTCATTTAATACAGGTATATTCTTGTATTCTTTGCCTAATTTTTTAATGTAGGCTTGACGGTATTTGTCTGCGATAACGTTATAACAATGATACCCTGTAAAAGCAAAATTGGGTAATTTACCTGGAATAGTATCAGCCGATTGCGGACAAAGTGCTAAATCTGAGAAAAAGCCTTTATTTATTCCTTGCTGCCTTTGCTCAAGTGTTAAGTTTTTTTGCATGGCGATTCCTGCTAACGGTTCACCGGCATAACTATTAATCGAAAAATAATCAAACAAAAGGTAGTTTTTCAGATAGAAGGAAAATACGAACAGAAAGGGTAAAACACAACTTAATAACACAATTTTACGCTGTTTTTTAAAAACAAACGCACAAATAATAATTACGGGAACAAAATAAAGTGCTATGTGATACATAGACCTGATGCTGCAAAGCAACCCAATGACTGAAAAGAAAATGAAAGCATGAGTAAAACTAGGTTGATCTGCAAATTTCATTAATCGCCATGTGGCGATTATCAGCAAGGCGGCCGTAGGAAAATCATACCAACCCATAGATTCAAATAAATTAAATTGCGGGCTAAAAACATATAAGGAGATTAGCACTAAAGATAAGTAAGTATTGATATGAAATTTATTTAGAATTTGGTACAGAGAGCAGACAGCCCATAACCCTAAGAGGGTATGTAATAGATAAATACCGATCTGGCCATCGGGTGGAAATAATTCCACAAAACCATAGGTATAAAAGATATAAAGTGGAGGGACCAAATGGTAATAAAATATCGATTGCCAGAAATGTTTTCTGATTACGTCATGAGCTGGGAAATCAGTACCCACTTGATTTAACGCGCCATAATAGTTTGTTATAAAGCCGAGATGAAGCATGCAATATAATGCTTGGGCTGCGAAAAATATGATGATACAGTAAATAATTGCCTTATTTATCTTAAATGTTGTCATTCCTTTATCCGTTATAGGCTTTTATAAAAATTGATTTCACTGCTCTTACCATTTTTTTGACAACAATCGTGGCGGCAGTAAAGGAAAAGAAAAAAAGCCAAACAACATGACTCTGGCTACATTGCCTTTGAAAAACTAAGCGTGCAGAAGAAAATTGGCGGTCTAATAAACGGTATAAAACGATGCGCGTCGCTTGATCGTAATACCAATATTTGAGACATGCGCGTTGAGATAAGGTCAAACGAGGAGAGCTGAAATAGTACTGTGCAGTAGCCATGTGTTCTTCGCACATTTTAAGGGTATTGCCACGATGACGGCTAAATGTAGAGGACGCCGAATGCGCGAGATAATGATGGCCGGTGTAATCCACGAACACATCCTTGGCATGATGAATCACGGCGCGTAATAAAAATTCTTTATCATTACTGAGAAAAATCTTTCCATTGGCATCAAAAGGCTGATAAACGCCGATTTGTTGATAAAAAGATTTTTTAATAAAGCGGCAACAAATCGCGGACGCAGCGAAACAGATAGTATAAAAAGAAAGAAACAAAGAACGTGCCGTATTGAATGTTCTTACTCGTTGATAACGTTGAGAAGAGGCATCATAACGTTCAATGCAGCCTCCGCAAGTAAACATATCCGCTTCAGGATAACTGAGGTAAGCATCCGCTATTTTTTGCAAAGTAGACGGTGCATACCAATCATCGGCCATCAAGATGGCAATGATATCGCCTGTGGCTTTTTCAATTCCCATATTCATGGCAACAGTGGGACCTCCATCAGATTGACTGTGCCAATAAGTAAGATGCGCAGCATAACGTTTGATGATATCCACACTTCCGTCTGTTGAACCGCCGTCTAAGATAATGAACTCTATACGTTTATATTCTTGCGACAGCACGCTAAGAATTGCTTTTTCCAGCGTATCGTTACGATTGAGTACCGGCATGATAATAGAAATGGTAGGCAAGCTAGAAGAAGTCACGGTGACCTCATTGCATCTCAATCAATTCGCTTTGCGCGCGAGCGTAATCTTCAGGTATGCCTATATCGACAAAATAACCGTCTGTCACATACATATGCGGTTTAAGCAAACCTAAATAAGGCCGAATAAAATCACTCTCGAATGAAAATTGCGTGGTCAAACTAAAATGCGTAAAAAGCGAAGGATTAATTAAATACACGCCGGCATTGATCAAGCCAGGGCCGCTCTCGCCTTTTTCAATAAATCCCGTCACTACGCCGTCTTGCGTCACCACTTTTCCATAGCGACCGCTATCAGGAACAGAACGCAAAGCCATAGTAATGGCCGCTCTTTCTTGCAGGTGTTGCTGATGCATGGCTTGATAATCGAGTTTGATAAAGGTATCACCGTTTAATACAAATACGGGACCATGATCTTTTAGCCGTGACAAGGCATGAATAATAGCCCCGCCTGTTCCTAAAGGATGTTCTTCTTCAGCATAATCAATTTCTATTCCCGCATACTGCGTTTGAAAATAATCGCGGATTTTTTCTCGTAGATAATGCACGGAAAAAATAACCTTAGTGACGCCTTTGGTCTTTAGGTAATCGAGTAAATACGCCAAAAATGGCTTGTCCTTAATAGGAGCCATGGGTTTGGGTAAATCGGGAAGAACAGAACGCAAACGCGTGCCATAACCTCCTAATAAGATAATGGCCTGCATATCATCCCTTTACACTGACGTGTTCATTCATGGTTTCAGCATCTTGGTTGCGATTAGGATCGTATTGCGCACCAAATAACGCATCTTCTATGAGGGCACAGATAATGTGCCCTAACATAATGTGACATTCTTGAATTTTAGGCACTTCTTTAGAAGGCACCTGTATGATCCAATCACAACGTTCTGTCATCAATGGCGCATGAACGCCCGTCAATCCTATGGTGATCATTTGCTTGGCCCGCGCCGCTTCCAATGCTCTTAACACATTAGGCGATTTGCCCGATGTGGAAATACCAATGAGTACATCACCTGGCTGACCTAAGGCTTCCACTTGTCGTGAAAATAATTTTTCAAACGAATAATCATTACCAACCGCCGTTAAAATGGACGTGTCTGTCGTTAACGCCATCGCGGCAAGGCCAGGTCTATCGTAACGTAAACGGCTAATTAATTCGGCTGCCAAATGTTGAGAATCCGCTGCACTTCCGCCATTTCCGGCAAATAATATTTTTTTGTCTGCGCGCAAGGCCTGCACACAGGCATTCGCTATTTCTTCTACGGTATGCAATAAATGCGTGTCGTGTTGAATTTGAAAGAGCAGAGAAGCCAATTTTTGCATTTCATCTTGAATAAAATGAATCATCATATTCTCCCTTAACGTACCAAATAAGAAGCGGATTGACTGAGACGTTCCCGCCAATAATCAAGTAAGTCCTGCATGGTTTTTTCAAACGGAATCTCTGGTTTCCATCCGGTGTGTTTTTGGAATTTAGCCGTATCAGGTACTTGTAAATCAGCATCAATGGGACGTAAGCGTGCCGGATCCACTTCCACTTTAATTTTATTTTTTTGGGGAGACAGTGAAATCAGATAATTCAAGATATCTTGAATGGTACAACTGTAAGTGCCGCCTATATTATAAAATTCGCCTGCTTGAGGATGATGTGTCACCAACAAATAATAAGCATGCACGGCATCACGCACATCGGCAATGGTACGCAAGGATTGCAAGTTACCGACTTTCACCACAGGCGGGATAAGTTCTTTTTCAATCATGGCGATTTGCTTGGCAAACGTGGATTCCGCAAACACGTCTCCGCGTCTTGGGCCTGTGTGCGTAAACATACGCGTGGTCATGACTGTCATTTGATAAGCTTCAGCATAATAACGGCCTATCAAGTCCGTTCCCACTTTGGAAATAGCATAAGGAGAGGCCGGATGAAACGTGCAATTTTCATTGATAGGTAATTTTTCTTTGGGCACGCGGCCAAACACTTCCGAAGACGCACACACATGCACCACGGCCTGTTTGCAATATTGTTTGACGGCTTCTAATACCCGTGAGGTACCTTGAATATTCGTTTCATAGGTATCGAGGGGGCTGGTAAAACTGGTTTGTGGAAAACTTTGCGCCGCCAAATGAAACACATAATCGGGCTTGGTTTCTTTCATCACATAATCAATAGAAGTCGAATCGCGTAAATCGCCGTATACCAGTTTTATCCGCTCTTGACGATTAATCAAAGGCGTCAGATGAGCAATGTTATCCAATGGACTACGCCAACGGCACATGCCCACAATGTCCCATTTGGTATTGGCTAAAATATAGTCAGCGAGATGCGATCCCACCATCCCTGTGATACCCGTAATAAATGCACACTTCTTTTCCATTCTTGTCCCCAACGCGAGCGTCTAGCTATAAACGGACACTTAATGTATCGTAAAATCACCTAAAGTCAACACAGGAGTTTCCGCTGAAAAGCGCGGGAACTCCTTAAATGTTTATATGCTGCGCACAAGCAAAGCTTGTGCTTGCACCCTGAGGGGAGAATCGCGATTCTCCCCTCAGGGAACACCCCATCGCGTAAGGTTCAGCGGGAACCGCTGATGTCAACACTATGTCGTGGATTGAGCACTGCATGAGAATCTTATTAATTACCGACAACCACACCCCTACCGGAGGCGCAGAGCGTTATTTTTTTGAACTCAAAGAAAAATTAAAAACCTTGCCTGACGTGACGGTTTATTCCATAGGCTTTGCGCCTAAAGCAAGTGAAGGTGATGATTTCCATGTCTTACCTTCAGCCACTTCCAAAGTAGTCAAATTCTTGTTCCGTTTGTTTACTCATCCACTCGTCTATTTCAAGTTACATAAACTGATCACTCATTTTCAGCCTGATGTCATTCACTTGCATAACGTCAAACAATTTCCTTTTTCTGTTCTGCGTGCTATCCGGGGCTATCCTCTTGTCCACACCATGCATGATTTTAGTTTTATTTGCCCCACTGCCCAAAATATCCATAGAGATTTGACGCCTTGCCCCACGGGAATACGTCGCGCGTGTTTTTGGCAACATCAAATAAAATATCCGCGCTTTATTTATCTTTTCATGGCCTATGCTTTTTTTAAATTACGTCGCCTACTGAAACAAACCGCCCATGCCATTATTGCGCCCTCACCTCTGCTTGCAGAGTATTTAACGCGCAATCACTTTCATCACGTCACGTATATTTCACCTTTTCACACTAAACCGTCTTCATTTTCGTTTAACACGATTAAACCCTATCATTTCCTGTTTGCCGGTCATTTAGGAAAACACAAAGGCGTGTCACTGTTATTAAACGAATTCGCTCTCGCCTGCCAACACAATAATAAATTAGTGTTAAACATTGCCGGCACTGGCCCAGAAAAAAAACCCATGCAACAACAGGTGCGCGCTTTAGGCATAATAAATAATGTTAATTTTTTAGATTGGCAAGATAATTTATCCGCGCATTATGAAGCATGCAATGCTCTTATTTTTCCTAGCCTAGGCTTAGAATCCTTTGGCTTGGTCATGACTGAAGCCATGAGTCATGCGCGGCCCATTATTGCCATAAATCGCGGAACTTGTGCCTGGTTAGTCAAAGACCAAGAAAATGGATTGCTCTTTGATCCCTTACTCGCGGGTGATTGCGCTAGCAAGATACTTGCCTTGGCAGAGAATACCGATTTAGTAAAACGCCTGGGTACGCAAGGCCGTGCACAATTGCATACATTAATGAATAATGAAGCGGCGTTACAACAAATACTGCAGGTTTACCAAACCGTGATAGATAACGCTATGGACGAAACTGAACGCTAGTCGGTTCTTTTTCACTTGCTTTTTTAACTTTCAAAGATAATGCGCTATCGAGCTTAGTAGAAAAGAGACCGCATAATGCATAAAGTTTGCTTAATGCTGTATATAAAGAGCGTTCTTCCTGCGCTTGGTTCTTTGTAGGAATAAAGTTCTTTGTAGGAATAAGATCTAAATATTGTTTTTCTATGCGCATGATGTCTTGCAACCCGCGAATAAATTTCTTAGCCCTCTCACTGTCTTCCGTCTGCAGGACACGAGCATCATAAATCAAGTCATCAATCAAATGAAAACGCTCTGTTAACCCACATTCTTGAGTGTCGGATATCATTTCAATTTGACTGATAGTCGGATAATGCGCTGCCAGCGCTTGGTTAATAAGATTGACTATTATTTTTTGAGCAATGCTGAGTAGGGTATGGTCAGTCATCTTTGTACAAGCGATAAGATCCGAAAAACGAGATGAGATAGCCGTAATACAACGGTCTACACCCTGCTCATAACCTAGCCAATAAAAATGAACTGACAGATTAATATCTTTTTCATCGTGCGTTTTCAAATGATTTAAAGCCCACTCTTTATCTATGAAATAACGCTTGTCTCCAATGAAACGAACTAAAGAATCTAGCGCCTCCGAAATGGGGTTATAAAAATCCCCTAAATATTCACAAGAAACCGCATGTCCTGCATTAGCAGCTTTTTGCAATAACAAAAGGGCTTCACTAAAATTTTCTTCTGCCGTTTGACAAGCCTCAATGAATAAGCGTTCTGCTTCTTGCTTCAATAAATAAGCAGCGTGCTCTTTGGTCGTTTGGCTAAAGACACCCTGAGTTTGAGCAGAAAATAAGGAATAAAGTTGTCTTTTTCTCTGTTGCATTGGCTTTCCCCGTTTTTGTGTGCTTAATTTTAGTCACTTCTTACCATACAAGACCCCGCGCAATGGCTAACATTAACGCCTAGGATTAGGCAGCACATGATAAGCAGCCTCTACAGCGCGTGTGGCATTTTTCTCATCTAATTCTTCATTCACTCGTTTTAATATTTCTATACCTATTTCATTGGGCAAATCGTGCAACAGAGAGGGGGAACCATCTTCACCGCGTTCTTGCCTTTGACCTTGAATAAATAGACAAGCCGGATTGAATACACTCATTAATTTACGCCGTAAATTTTTAGCAGGGCCGGTTAAATCTAGATGGAGAGGGTCATGAGTAGTGGAATAGGGAAATTTTATTTTATCTATATAGCTATCTCGCTTATTTTTATATAAACCAAATGCGCTAAACCACAACTTTTGAATATCTTCTTCTTTGAGATGATAATCTTCTTTTAACCAGTAAAATACACGAGAATCATCACATGCACTACGGCGTGAATGAAGCCCCAACATTGTCAAGTATTGTTGCTGACCGAGTCCGAAATCAATTGTCATTTTGCGAAATGAGAGAGCATCCCCGTTGTACGACATTAAGAGCTTAGAAGGCAATCGAATTTCCAATTCTCCTAAGTTTCTATATATTTCAGTATTGCAGTTACTTACACGCAATATCATTTCTTGGCATAATTTTAAGTTGACATCACGCATATTTTTGCCAACATACTGGGCGAAAAAAAATTCCTCTAACTCGGCCTTAGACAAGGTCTTAAATTTTTCTGTATTTATATTTTCTGTATCAACAATTTGCAAATAAACAGTTTGCTTTGGTTCGCTTTCCCAAGAGAACATGATCAGTTACCTCGCCCTCATTTACTAAAAACTCGTTTTGGTACGGTTAATTTTTAGGCATTTTAGTTGCTATTGATTGTTTCTGTCAACTATTTCTCTAGTAATGACAAAAAAACAAGACAAAAAAAAGGCGCCCTAGGGCGCCTTTTTTCAACTTCAATGTATTACTCAATAGACAATTGATCTTCAATACCTTTCAACTTATCTTCTTTCATTTTCTTAAAGTTCTTCACATTAGCTAATTCATCAACTGATTTGAAATCACCGTTCTTTTTACGGTAATTCACAATCGCTCTCGCATTGCTAGCAGAAATACCTTTCACTTTCATGAGTTCTTTAGCGGTTGCTTTGTTGAGATTCACTTTGTTATCTTGCTGAGTGGAAGCGGATGCATCCGTTGACGCTGTTGGTGAAGCGGCACTGCTATCCGTAGACTGAGTTGCTGAAGGGGTCTGCGTGGTATCAGCAGTGTCATCAGCAAAAACGGGTGCGGCAATCGCGGCAGCGGCCACTAGGGCAAGTAGGGTACGGTAGAAAGACATCGATGTTCTCCTTATTAAAGTTACTATTTCCAGAAATAAACCCACACATTAAACACGACTTAAGTCAACAAAATACATTAAAACAGTAAGTTGCAAAAGTCTAGCCTTTCAGATGAGTTCTTTCGCTGTTTTTATTTAGTTTCAATCCAAGGACATGGATTGCACGGCATCCTAATCACTTCCCTGCTTCATCTTTTAAGAGTAAATGAAGTAAGGTTCAATCCGTTGGCGAGGATAGTACTGTCTTCTTCTAAGAAAATCTAGCGTTGTTTGGAGAAAATTCATTAGCAGTTTCCGTTGTGAATGAATCACTATTTTTGTTAAACTGCTACCAGTTTAAAATTTACCTAAAGGGATAGACTGCAATGTACGTTAATTTTAAAAAGAGTCCATTATGGCTGGTTGTAGGGATAATGATGGCCTTGATCAACGCCCCATTATTTGCTAACCCTATCATTGCCGTCCCCACTCAACCTCAACAAGCTTCTTTCACCCCCAGTGCGCCTAATATTGATGCGACGGGGTATATCCTCTTAGATGGCTTAAGCGGAAAAATTCTCGCACAAAAAAATGCCGACAATCGCATGGCACCGGCCAGCCTGACTAAACTCATGTCCATGTACATCATCTCTAACGCCATCAAAAACGGTCAAATTCATCTTGATGACAAAGTCAGAGTCAGCACTAAAGCGTGGAAAACCGAAGGTTCACGTATGTTTATCAAGGCCGGAGATGACATTCCTGTCAAAGATTTACTCGAAGGCATTGTTGTGGCTTCAGGCAATGATGCGACTGTTGCCTTAGCAGAATATGTGGCCGGCACTGAAGATGCTTTCACCTCCATGATGAATGAACAAGCGAGATTGTTAGGAATGACTAACAGTCATTTTGTAGATAGCACGGGCCTTCCAAATAAAAATCATTACTCTACCGCTCATGACCTGGCCATACTCACGCAAGCCTATATTAAAAATTTCCCTGAAGATTATAGCTATTACAGTGAAAAATGGTTTACTCACAATGGCATTAAACAACCTAACCGCAACCGTTTGTTATGGCGTTATCAATATGCCGACGGCTTAAAAACCGGACACACGGATGATGCGGGTTACTGTTTGGTAGGGTCAGCTAAAAAAGATGGCATGCGTTTAATCAGCGTGGTATTGGGAGAAAAGAGCGATCAAGCGAGAACAGAAGATTCCATACGCCTCATGACCTACGGTTTTCGTTTCTTTGAAACGCATAGACTGTATACCGCCGGTGCGCCTCTGGTCCAAGCACGTGTTTGGCAAGGTAAAAAATCCGAAGTGCCTTTGGGATTGGCAGAAGATTTATATGTGACTGTTCCTACCGGCCAATACAAACGTTTGCAGGCCAATATTGCCTTAAATAATCCGGTAAAAGCACCTATTGTGAAAGGTGAGACTTGCGGCGCCTTAAATATCAGTTTAAGTACCAGTCAATCGCCAACGGGGCAATTGTTAGTCTCTGTACCTCTGATCGCGTTAGCCAATAATCCTCCGGGTAGTCTGTGGCGACGAGCAGCAGACACGGTTAAATATAATTTTCATAAATATTTCTCTTCTTCTGATGACAAAGTAAACACGGGTTAAATCGGTCACAACACATGGTTGATCCTATTTCAAATCCTTCTTTACTGACTTTTCCTTGCGATTTCACCATTAAGGTATTTGGGCTGGGGACGGAAGAATTTGAAGCGGCGGTATTGATGATTGTGCATCAACATGTCCCTAATTTTTCCGATAGAATGATTCAATCCCATCCCAGTAAACAAGGCAAATATTTGGCCTTGTCCCTGACTGTCCATGTTGACTCTAAAGACCAATTAGATGATATTTACAGGGCTTTATCCTCTTCTCCTCACGTCCTGATGGCTTTATGAGCACTCATAGCATTACTTTTCGTTGGCTTGGCCAACAAGATTATCTCGCTTGCTGGCAAGCCATGCGGGAATTTACCGACCAAAGAACCCCAGAGACCCCAGATGAAATTTGGCTCTTGGAACATTCTCCCGTTTTCACGCAAGGCCAAAATGGAAAAGCGGAGCATATTCTTGAGCCGGGAACCATCCCTGTCATTCAAACCGATAGAGGAGGACAAATTACTTATCATGGGCCTGGTCAGTTAATGATCTATGTCCTCATTGATCTTAAACGCCAACGTTTTCACGTCAGAGAATTAGTAACACGATTAGAACAAACCTTAATCACTTTTTTAGCGGATAAAGGCATTGCAGCCGAGGCCAAACGAGAAGCACCAGGCGTGTATATTGCTGAAAAAAAAATAGCTTCTATTGGGCTGCGAATACGTCGCGGTTGCTCTTATCACGGTGTGGCTTTTAATGTGAGCATGGATTTACAACCCTTCACTCGCATCAACCCGTGTGGGTTTGCTGAATTGAAAATGACGCAGTTGACAGCCCTGATTGGACGGGCCACACCCCAAGAAGCCGGTAGCGAATTAACCCCTTATTTAATAAAAAATTTAGGGTATACTAGCGCGAATTTAGTTTTGAGAAGCGATCATGGAAACTAAAATGAGTCCCCCTTCTTCCCACAAACAGCGCGGAGCTGAAAAGCTATCCCGTATTCCCATTAAAATTGAAGCCACCCTACAGCCCCTACATAAACCCGACTGGATACGCGTCCGCATCCCAGCATCACCAGCAGTGAACGACTTAAAAAAATTACTCCGTGAAAATAAGTTAGTCACGGTATGTGAAGAAGCCTCTTGCCCCAATTTACCGGAGTGCTTTACCCACGGCACCGCCACTTTCATGATCATGGGTGACAAATGCACTAGACGCTGTAGTTTTTGTGATGTGGCCCATGGACGTCCCGATCCTCTTGATGCTAACGAACCCGCTCACCTTGCCAGCACCATCGCACAAATGGGCCTGCGTTATGTGGTGATTACTTCCGTGGACAGAGATGATTTACGTGACGGCGGAGCGAGTCATTTCACGGCTTGTATCCAAGCCATCAGAGAAAAAAATCCTCACATTAAAATTGAAATATTGGTTCCCGATTACCGCGGTCGCATGGACATTGCTTTAGATGAAACAGGCAAAGCTTTGCCCGATGTCTTTAATCACAATATAGAAACCGTGCCACGACTTTATAAGCAAGCCCGTCCGGGGTCTGACTATGCTCATTCCTTGCGCTTGCTACAAGCGTTCAAACAGCGCTTTCCTACCGTTCCCACCAAATCGGGTATCATGCTGGGACTGGGGGAAACCAATGAAGAAATAGAGCAAACCATGCAAGACTTGCGTGCACACGATGTCGAGATGATTACGTTGGGACAATATTTACAACCCAGCCGCTATCATTTACCTGTGGTCCGCTATGTCACACCAGAGGAATTTAAACGATTTGGAGAATTAGCCAAGGAATGGGGTTTCAAAAATAGCGCGAGTGGCCCCCTGGTCAGGTCTTCTTATCACGCTGATAAACAAGCAGCTGGAGAAGAGGTGGCTTAATAATGTCTGACATTGTCAGTCCTTTACTAGAATGGCTCAATGCCCATCCCCAATTAGCTGGACTTGTGACCTTCATTATTTCTGCGGGTGAATCCGTTGCGATTATAGGTACCATCGTTCCTGGTTCCATCATGATGACAGCATTAGGCGCTCTTGCCGGCGCCGGCGTGATTCCTTTATGGCAGACCATATTCTGGGCCATTTTAGGCGCTATTGTGGGAGATGGCATTAGCTATTGGATAGGTCATTATTTCAAAAAAAGCTTACCTCAAGTGTGGCCTTTCCGTAATTATCCTGGCTTTTTAAAAACCGGCGAAACCTTCGTGCATAAATACGGTAGCATGAGCGTATTTATTGGCCGCTTTGTGGGCCCTGTGCGCGCTTTGGTTCCCTTGGTGGCGGGTATGTTGGGCATGAAGCCTTTGCAATTCACGATTGCCAACGTCACGTCTGCTATAGGGTGGGCACCGGCTTATATGTTGCCCGGTATTTTGCTAGGCGCTGCCTCACTTGAATTACCGCCTGATATTGCTATTCACGTCATCTTAGTATTGCTGCTCATCATTTTATTTATTCTTTTATGTTTGTGGTTCACGTATAAATTATTACAACTCATACATGATAGGACCAACCAATTACAAAATAAAATTTGGCATCACATGAAAAAATCACGGCATCTTTCTCCGGCCACCGTCTTACTCAAACATCACGATCAAGACAAGACCCATGGTCAATTGAATTTAGCCACGTACTTCATCATCGCCACTATTTTATTTTTAGCTCTCGCTTTATATGTCAAATATAAAGGTGCCGGCAACATCATGGTCAATGATGCTTTGTTTCATCTCTTCCGCGGTATTCGCACCGACCGCGCCGATAGTCTCATGATAGACATTACTTTACTGGGACAAAAACAAGTCATACTCCCCGTGGTCGCCGTACTCTTTGCATGGTTAATGGTGTGGAAACGTTGGCGTACGGCTTTTCATGCGCTTGCACTTGGCGTCATGGCTGCAGGCAGCGCCTTCGTAATCAAAAACATTATTCAATCGCCAAGGCCTTGGGGTATTTTTCACGGCCCCGAAACCTTTTCCATGCCCAGTGGTCATGCCACCTTGTCCACTACTGTTTATTTAGGACTGGCCTTTTTATTAGCGAGTAGTATGCGACGCCATCGTTGGAGTGTTTATACCTTGGCCGTGTTAGTCACCTTGGCCGTCGGAATTTCTCGTCTTTATTTAGGTGCGCATTGGTTTACCGATGTACTAGGCGCTTGGTTATTGAGCACCGCCGTGTTGATCTTAGTCATCATTTCCTATCAACGACGCAAAGAAAAACCTATCAATCCCTGGAGTACTGTTTTAGTCACTCTGATTACCCTTATCACCACATTCAGTATTTTTCATTACCGTCACATAGACGAACTCAAAGTCAATTACGCACAAATCAATTGGCCTAGCGCGCAAATTGCCATGAATGAATGGTGGCAAAAAAACGATACCTTGCCTGCTTACCGTGCCAGTTTGTTTGGCTTTCCTTCACAACCCGTTAACATTGCCTGGGCAGGAAACTTGGATAAAATCAGTGTGACCTTGACCAAAGAAGGATGGATCAAACCACCGGCTAGAGATTTAATTAGCACCTTACACCGCATAGCCGACGTAAAAAGCACGGAATATTTACCTTTGGTATCGCCACAATATTTAGATAAGCGGCCTGAATTAATTTTAACGCGACCCGCTAACGGTAAGAAAAGTTTATTGGTATTGCGTCTATGGAATTCGAATCGCACGATTAAAGAAAGCGGCGAGACCATATGGGTAGGCACCATAGGTTTTGTGTCCAGTTCTTATGGGTGGATTTTCAATAACCGATCAAATGAATTGGCCATAGAACCGAAATGGGTCTTCCCCAGTAAAACGGGCATAGCGGCTTGGCAGTGGAGAATCATCACTATGAATCAACCCACGGGCACCCATCCCGCTATTCAACAGCAAATCATGTTAATACGCCCCAATAAATCCATTCACAAAAAAACATAGGACAATTATGACTTCTGCATGGCTAGAGTTAGGTTTATTTGCCGCAAAATCACTGATGGTGGTTGCGGTCGTGTTGCTTATTTTAATGGGCTTTTTTGCTCTCTTGTCCAAAGGAAAAGAAAAAGTCAAAGGCCGTTTAGTCATTAAATATCTCAATAAAAAATATGCTGAGATGGCCGAAACCATATTGGCAGAAACACTGCCCAAAAAACAATTTAAGCAATTTTTAAAAAAACAAAAAGCCGCAGAAAAAGCCAAGCAAAAAAATACAGAAAAACAGAAAACAGTGTACGTCTTACAATTTAATGGTGATATCAAAGCCTCTACCGTTTCCAATTTGAGTGAAGAAATTACCGCGGTGTTACAAACCGCCACGCCTGAAGATGAAGTGGTATTGAAATTAGAAAGCGCAGGCGGTGTCGTCCACGGTTACGGCCTCGCTGCCGCTCAATTGATGCGTTTACGCGCACAGCACATTCCTTTGACTATTACCGTAGATAAAATCGCAGCCAGTGGGGGTTATTTAATGGCTTGCGTCGCCAATAAAATTCTGGCCGCGCCTTTTGCTATCATTGGTTCCATTGGTGTGATTGTGCAACTGCCTAATTTTCATCGTGTGTTAAAAGAGAAGCATATTGATTTTGAACAGCTTACGGCCGGTGAATTTAAACGGACGCTGACTGTCTTTGGTGAAAATACGCCTGAAGGCAGAGAAAAATTGCATGAAGAATTAGAAACTATACATCATTTATTTAAAAATATTATTACTACTCACCGTCCTCAAGTGGACATTGCTAAAGTAGCTACCGGTGAAATTTGGCCTGGACAACAAGCCTTGTCTTTAAAATTAGCCGATGAACTCAAAATCAGCGACGATTATTTATTTGAGCTAAGCAAACATGCGAATCTCTATGAAATATGCTATCAAGTTAAAAAATCGTTTTTTAGTAAATTTTCCACGTTGACCATGGGCCTACGAGAAAAATTTCCCTGGCTTTAATTGTCATCCCCGCACAGGCGGGGACCCATAAGGAGCTTAATCATGCGTGCCATGCAAATTACTCAAAACGGTGATGCCAGCGTTTTGCAATTAAAAAACCTTACTGTCCCTACCCCAGGTCCCGGTCAAGCCTTAGTTAAATTGCATACCATAGGACTCAATTTTATTGATATTTATATGCGTTCCGGACGTTACGCCACTCAGCTTCCCTTTATCCCAGGCTTAGAAGGGGCAGGCGTAGTGGAAGCCGTGGGACCGGGTGTGCAAGTGGTCAAACCAGGCGATAGAGTGGCTTATACCGGTACGATAGGTTCTTATGCCGAATACAACCTAGTCAAAGCAGAGCAATTAATTCCTCTCCCCAAAGAAATCAGTTTTGAACAAGGTGCTGCCTTTCCTTTACAAGGCATGACGGCGCACTATTTATTGCATGAATTCTATACCATCAAACCAGGCGATACGATTTTAGTGCATGCCGCAGCGGGTGGCGTGGGTTTGCTCTTAGTGCAGTGGATTAAAAAAATGGGTGGTAAAGTGATTGGCACCGTTTCCACAGAAGAAAAAGCGCAACTCGCTAGGCAAGCAGGCGCCGATCATGTGATTCTTTACAACCAACAGGATTTTGCAGAAGAAACTAAAAAACTCACGCAAGGACGTGGCGCAGATTATATTATCGACGGCGTAGGCAAAACCACTTTCACTAAAGATTTAGAGGCCGCCAAAATTCGCGGTCATATTTGTTTATTTGGCTCCGCAAGCGGCCCTGCCGAACCTTTGCTACCTAATTCTTTGCAAGCTAAGTCGTTGACCCTCTCTGGAGGAACTTTATTCACTTTCCTCAATACCCGAGAAGAGTTATTAACCCGGGCACAGGCCGTCTTAAAGGGAATAGGCGAGGGTTGGCTTAAATTAAAAATAGACTATGTTTTCCCCTTAGAAGAAGCGGCTAAAGCGCAAGCGATGTTAGAAAGCCGGCAAACGGTGGGTAAGGTGATTTTGAAAATAGATGATTGATTCCTTTCTTGTCATCCCTAGCTACGCTAGTGATGACAAGTGGGTAAACATTTTAGCTACCTTTTCTCTCTATTATCGGATAAACTTTGCGCATCATAACTAAAACGATTAAAGCACTATGTATTGCCCGTTCTGTAGCGCCGATGACACTAAGGTAATTGATTCTCGTTTAATACGTGAAGGCAATCAAACCCGTAGACGTCGTGAATGTCCTGATTGTAGAGTACGTTTCACCACCTATGAAACGGCTGAATTGTCTTTGCCACGTATTATTAAACGTGATGGCAGACGAGCGCCTTTTTCAGAAGAAAATTTACGTGCCGGTATGTTAAAAGCATTGGAAAAACGTCCGGTAAGCATAGAAGAAGTGGAAACGGCCATTGCCCGTATTCTACGCAAAGCAATGACGAGTGGCGAAAGGGAAATCCCCTCTTCTCAAGTGGGTGAATGGGTCATGGAAGAATTACACCTACTCGACCAAGTGGCCTATGTCCGGTTTGCATCCGTGTACCGATGCTTTCAAGACATTTATCAATTATCTGATGAAGTAAATAAACTACTCACTAAACAACATGCCAAACGACAAACAAGATCAAAACGAAAAAAAAACTAGTGGTATGAATCCCATTAACCGCCATAATGCACGCCGCTATGCGTTGCAAGCTATGTATCAATGGCAAGTGAGCGGTTCTGCTGCCACTGATTTGGAAGCCGAGTTTTTGCGCTATCACATCGATAAACAACTGGACATGGATTATTTCAAAGAACTCATTCATGGCATCATTCATCATCAACATGAAATAGACCAAGCCATGCAACCTTTTCTCTCCCGCTCCATCAAAGAAATTGATCCTGTAGAATTAAGCGTCTTGCGTCTAGCCATTTACGAACTCATCAAACGTCCTGACGTCCCCTACCGTGTCATCATCAACGAAGCCTTAGAACTCACCAAAAAATTCGGTTCCATAGAAGGCTATAAATTCGTAAACGGCATTTTAGATCGCGTCGCTAAAACCATTAGAACAAACGAAAGCGCATTAGAACGCCCCCAGAGTGAAGCTAAAACTAACAGAGTAAACAAAAGCACATTAGAACGCCTTCCCCCTGAGGGGGAAGGGATGCTACTTGAGAGTTCGCTTTTTTTTGAGAGTATTGGGACTTCGTTTTAATTTGATTCAAAATTAATAGTTAGCTATCATGCCGTCTTCTTGATCAGATGCTATTAACCAGGAGAAGATGATCATGCGTTCAGGACGTAAATATGGCGGTATCTTTACTAGAAATACACGACTCCTCAGCATTAACAACGTTAGCACATCATCCCTTAGTGAACATCTTGTTAACAGACAACATTCTGGTGTTAACTACTCTAGCAGTCTAACTACTTCTATCTTTGGAACCCCAACTTCAAGCACACCTATTTTTAGAAAAAATAATTATCCGGAATCTATCCCAAACAGAAAACATTCTGATCTTACTATTTCATCGGATCTTAAACACCCGCATGAATCCGTTCTTAGACTATTACAACAAATGATAAAAGAATTTCATAAACAAAATTTAGACCCATCAGTCTCTGCTAATGCGTATTATTGCCAATGTTTACATTGCATTATAAAAGAAGGAAAAACAGACCTTATTAATAGTGACGACGGCTATTTTACAGCGGCTATTCAATTGGATAAGCAAGAAGACGGAAATCCTATCACTCGTGCACTCATGGATATGGGTGGTATTCCTACCCAGAGAAATATCGAGTTTGCTGAACGCTATGGTAACGAAAGTGCCGCTGCTATGCTGAGCTTGCATCTTTCTAGTAAGCGACCCTCATCAAGAATGGGTTAATCTATGGCGGTGTGATAACTCTTCATCTTCAACCTAAACCGGCTATAAAGCACAGGTGCGCTGCAACTGGCTCCTATTACCATGCCCCACCAAAAACCAGCGCCACCTAATTGAATATAATGAGCGAACATATAACCTAGGGGTAGAGCGATGCACCAGAAGCTGAGTATGGAAACTAACAAGGTGAAGCGCGTATCTTTTAAACTGCGTAATGCGCCAAACAACATGACTCGCGCGCTTTCAAAAAGTTGAAAAAATGCAGCTATAAAAAGAAATTGTTTGGCAAAATAAACTGTTTCTTCATTTTCTGCTAGATGCACATTGAAATCGATAGCAATTAACGCATAGGGAAAACTCCAATACGTGATGGCGATGAGAGACATAAAAAGGGCGCCCAGTAACAACCCTGCAAAAGCAGTACGTTCTGCAGAAGCAGGTTGCTCGGCACCTAATTGATGGCCCATACGTATGGTCACCCCTTGCGCCAAACTGAATATCATTCCCATCAAGGGCCCCAAATATTGCATAGCCAATTGGTTGGCTGCTAGTGTTTGTACGCCCATGACGCCCATAAACAAAGTTATGCTAAAGAAAAAACCGACTTCCACGCAGTACATCAATCCCATGGGAACCCCTAGATGTAGAAGTTCCCATAAATAAGTAGGACGGGTGAATGTAAATAAGGATTTTAAATAACACTGATAGTGTTGATTAAAAAAAACGTATAGTCCTAAGGCCGTTGTCGCCAGCCAATCTCCCAAGACCATGCCCCACCCAGCTCCCGCAATACCTAATGCGGGAAATCCAAATTTTCCAAAAATAAGCACGTAACTAAATAAAAGATAAAAAGGCAGTGAGAACACCGTAAATACCGTGAGCACTCGCGTGCGGCCCAGACCCAATAGAAATTCAAATAACACAATTAAAATAAATTTGGGAAATAAACTCCAAGCCAAGGCATGCAGATAAGCGGTGGCTAATTTCACTAAAGCCGGACTTTGCCCGAATAATAAAAAAATCGGCGGCGTATACCAAAGCAATAAAAAAGTGGGCACCACTAAAAATAGGGCTAGCACGAGTCCATCACGAAAAACGTGAGTAATGCCTGGGTTGTCCTTTGCCCCATATTTATGGGCAATCAAAATATTAACGGAACTAAATGTGCCAAATAGAATGACAATCAAGGTAGCAAACAGCCAAGCTACTAAGGCACCGGCAGCTAATACTTGCTGGCCTAAGTGAGCCAGAAAAATATTTTCAAAAAAACCCAAAGACCCTTGCATGAAGCTGGTTAACACTAAAGGGATAGACAGCTTCAGCAAAGGAAGCACATCTTTTTTGAGAAAAATAATTTTGGTCATAAATAATGTACCCCCCTCCCTATCCCTCCCCCGCGGAGGGGGGAGGGGACTTTCTTTTTGTACGATGATCGTTCACTTTGTTAAAAACTAAAATTTATGGCGATCCATTGGATCAAGTGCTGAGTAATCCTCACAAATTTTTAGTAATGTGAGCTAAAGTCGCTTAAAAAGAAAGTCCCCTCCCCCCTCCGCGGGGGAGGGATAGGGAGGGGGGTACATTTGGGTCACGTGTTTATCAACACTTTTTTCAAAAACGCTTCGCATGCGGTTAATTGTTGTAGGGTCACAAATTCATTTGGGCGGTGGGCTTGTTCAATGCTGCCAGGGCCGCAGACAAAAGTAGGGATGCCGGCACGTTGGAAAAAACCCGCTTCTGTTGCATAGCTTACTTTTTGCTTATCTTCTAAAGTCCAATGACTCACGACTGCTTCATCTAACGATTCAAAACTAGGCGCGGCACCTATTTTTTCCATTTCAATACTGGCCGTGGGAAATTCGCTTTGCATAGCTGGCAATAATTCGTTTTGGATATAACCCATGATGTCATCAATGAGAAGCTGCGGTTGCACTTCAGGAAGATGACGAAATTCAAAAGTAAATTCACAACTCTCGGGAATGATATTCCTCGCAATACCGCCTTGAATTTTGTTGACACTGATAGTTGTGAAAGGCACATCAAAAGCCGTATCAAACGGGCCTTGTTGACGCATGCGCTCAGCCATTCCGCGAATATGATTAATTAAACGCGCGGCATATTCAATGGCGTTGCATCCCATGGGCGTTAAAGAAGAATGCGCTGCACGGCCTTGTAAGCGACAAGAAAATAATTGTATGCCTTTATGCGCAATCACCGGTCGCATATTGGTAGGTTCACCGACTATGCACACGTTAGGCTTGAAACCCTGTTGTTGCAAATCTTCAATCAGTGCAGGCACACCTTTGCATCCTACTTCTTCATCATAAGAAAAAGCTAAACGGACGGGCTGAGTTAATTTGGTTTTCAATAAAGTAGGTACTAAGCCCAACATCACGGCGACAAATCCTTTCATATCGCAAGTACCGCGACCGTAAACACGGCCTTCTTTTTGCGTCGCCACAAAAGGGTCAGTGTCCCATTGCTGACCATCAACCGGCACCACATCCGTGTGGCCGGATAAAACTACCCCGCCGGTTAAATCACCGTTTGCTGCAGGTATAGTCGCTAATAAATTCGCCTTTTGTTTGTCTTGAGACAAGGTTATCCGACAATCCACACCTTGTTTGACCAATTCATCTTGTACGGACTTGATCAAAGGCAAATTAGAATTGCGCGAAGTCGTATCAAAAGCAATCAAACGAGATAACCATTCTAGGGTATTCATGTCTGTCCTTTTCGAACAAAACTGGTAAAGTAAGGGCTATTATAAGCTAACCTGTGTTAACTATGATGCATGAATTTGAACTCATTAAAACTTTCTTTGCCACGCAAACAGAGCACCGTGCTGATGTCATTCATGGCATAGGCGACGATGCGGCAGTGCTGCGATTACCTAAAGACCAAGAATTAGTCGTGACCACGGACACTTTAGTTGCCGGTGTACATTTTTCTGAGCAAACCTCACCCTACGATTTAGGTTATAAAGCACTGGCTGTTAATTTAAGTGACCTTGCCGCCATGGGAGCTACTCCCGCTTGGGTCACCTTGGCAATCACCTTGCCCAAAGCCAATGAAAAATGGCTACAAGGTTTTTGCGATGGATTTTTTACTTTGGCCAACCGCTATCAAGTCCAATTAATAGGCGGCGATGTGACTCACGGGCCACTTGCCATGACAGTCACGGCCTTAGGTCTGCTACCTCCGCAAACCGCCCTCTTGCGCTCTCAAGCTAAATCGGATGATCTCCTCTACGTCAGTGGAACACTAGGTGATGCTGGTTTGGGACTCGCTTATTTAAAAGATCAACTCACATTGCCTATAGAAGCCCAACGTTTTGTTTTAGAACGATTACATCGTCCTGAACCGCGCATTGAATTAGGCCTGGCCTTGCGCCATCATGCTCACGCCGCCATTGATATTTCTGATGGGTTAGCTGCAGATCTGGGCCATATTTTAGAAGAAAGCAAGGTCGGTGCCTTAGTATACGTAGACCAACTGCCTCTATCTTTTGCTTTGCAAGACAATCTCTCTCCGGAACAAGCCATTAGCTTAGCGCTCACTGCCGGTGATGATTATGAATTATGTTTTACGGTTGCTCCCAACCAACGTGCAGCGCTTGAAAAAACCCTTTCTTCTCTTGCTTGCCGCTACACTTGCATAGGACACATTAAAAAATGTGTGGGTCTAACTTTACAATATCAAAATGGGAATCTTTATCATGGACCTGTCCAAGGTTACCAACATTTTTAAGAGCGCTATAGCGCGCAACAAAAAAACACCGCCACCCGTTCCAGAAGCCGTGTGGCAAAACCCGCTTTATTTCCTGGCCTTTGGTTTGGGAAGTGGTGCCATGCCTTTTGCACCAGGTACCTTTGGCACGCTCATGGCTATCCCTTTTTATTTAGCATTACGTTCTTTACCGCTGACGGCCTATATTATTTTCGTCATCGCCTTTTTTGCGCTGAGCGCTTATCTTTGCGATAGACTCAGTCGTGAAATTCACGTGCATGATCATCCGGGTATGTGTATAGATGAATTTGCAGGATTTTTTGTGACCATGATCAATGCGCCTCACGGTGTGGGTTGGATCATTTTAGGATTTATATTATTTCGTATTTTTGATATTTGGAAACCATGGCCCATAGGTCTCATTGATGAAAAAGTCACAGGTGGAGTAGGAATGGTATTAGATGATGTGGTCGCGGGTTTGTTCAGTTGTGCGATTATTCAGATTTTAAGTTTAGTGCTTGGTTGATTCTCACCAGCGGGAATTTTGTTTGACCATTTGCTGTGATAAAACGTAATAAAGTTTATCTTTTTCAGGATTAATCACTTCTTGTAATTTACCTGACACTGCTCGTATTATGCCTTCCCAAGTGCGAGTATTACCGTGGGTATGAAATAAGCCCCACCATCCCCGTTCTTCACGTAAAAAACTAAGATACCCTTTTTTTTCTTGCTCGAAACGAATCAATAGATTGTGTAATTGTTCAGGATCTTTCATTGGTGCAACAAGACCACCAAAGATTTTCTTGGCTTGGATTTTTTTATCTGCAAGAGGTAAATTGGAGTTAGCAATCTGTTCAAGATTAAAAAATAACAATTCGACACGAACAGCCTCATCCATTTTCATGTGAGCTAATCTAGCATCGATAAGAGTGATATTGCTGAGTTTGGTTTGTTCAAAGTTGGCTCCACTTAGATTGGCGCCTGTGAAATCACAATTCGTTAAACTAGCTCCGGTGAAGTCCGCCTCACACAAATGAGCCCCAGTAAAATTGATATCCTGCAATACCGCATTCTTAAACTGAGTCCTTGGCATAAAAGCTTGGGTATAATGACAATCAGTTAGATTAGCTTCATTCAATTTGGCATCAGCAAATTCACATTCTTTAAAATTAGCCGCTGTCCATTTCGTCTTTTCTAAATCTAATGAAGTAAAATCACAATCGGAAAAATCTTGCTGATTAACAGTAGGGATAAAACTACATAGTCTATGGAGATAAAAAATTTTAAAAAAATTTCTCTTTTCTTGCTTGTCTTTCTCATTTTTAGATTCTAAAAATTGAAGCCATAGTTGATTGAGATCTGCTATTACCGAATTGTACAACTCAGTACGCGCTTGTTCATCAATAAGCTTTTCTTCACTTTGCTCAAAATAGTCCGTGATCTTTCTTAACTTACTTATATCAAGATCGCTTAACTTACTTATATCCCGGGTGGATTTCTCTAAAAATGAATCTATCTCTTTTTTTATGGCCGAAAAAAACCATTCAACACTATTTGAAGAAAATAAACTATCTCGTTCTGGTCGACGGCCTGCATTCATATTATTGTGTGAGTCATTGTTTTCTAATTTTGATCCCGCAATATAACTGCTTCTTGCTTAAGGAATTATTAACTACCTCTCCCATATCTCCGAGCAAGCGCATCAATTTACAAGAATCCCTTCCCCCACAGGGGGGAAGGTAGCGCGAAGCGACGGAAGGGGGAATACAAACATTCTATATAATCAATTTGTTCCGTAAATTACCAAATCTTATCTTTATACGCTTCATTAAATATTTGAATCGCTTCCAACACGTCTTGATAGCAAGCCTCAATCAAAGTGAATTCCCCTGTTTTCAACGCAAATTCCATGGATTTCACGGCTTCTTTCAAGTGAGGGGTCCTGGTGTAGCATAATGCACCATGAGTGCGGTGCGTGATTTTTAATAACGTTTCCACGTCCTTTTCTTGATAAGCCGCATCTATTTCACTACAAAATTCCACTAATGAGGTCGTTAATAAATCGAGTATATCTTTATGCGCATCATTCTGAATAATAGGTAACACCGGTTTCTTAGCTTCTGTCGCACCCAAATCATTTACATCATTTTTTACGACAGTATACGGGGGCTTTTGTTCCATAACTTTATTTTTACTTAACATAGACGCACTCCTTATTTATTTTTAGATTAAATGTACTAAATGTAATTATTCAAAAACATTTACCACTTCCAGTGCGGGGAATTGCTCCCTCACTGTAGCTTCATCTTTTCCTAGAAATAATAATTTTAAGTTTGGTCCTGCGTCTTGTGTAAAATATAACTCTAACCCATTACGGCGCAAATCCCAAATTTTTTGCATGCCCGCTATGGTCTCTGGCATAAAATAGCAGAGTGGTGGCCAACTACTCAACATCATCGCATGCATAGTCATTGCATTAGATTCAGCCGTTCCACCTAACAGAGAAAATTTCTTTAATTGCAACGCTTGCTTCAACAATGTCAAATCTTGCGTCGCTTTCTGTGGCCAGTTCTTATAAAAAGGACTGGTACCAACCGTATGTTGCATGGCTTCGCGTGATGAAATCGGTTTTTCTTTTTCATTAAGCGAAAGAATTCCCACCCGCAACTCTGGCCACTCTACCGCGAGTGGCTCCGCATAGCAATCCATTCCGTCAGTTTGTACGCCCATATGCCATTCCACAAAACCCATCCAAAAAGAACGGGCGGCACTACCACTGCCTAAACGCGCCAGTATGGACAAATCCTTTGGCCCACATGGCCAATCAAATAAATCTTTTAATGCTAAAACGAGGGATGCCACCCCGCAAGCGGAAGAGGCCAACCCCGCTGCGATAGGAATATTCATTTTGATATTAATTTGCAAATACCAGGGGCTTTGCGGACGGAATAAATCTAAAAATTGGCTGGTCCTTTGCATGAGGGAAGAATCCTCAGACACTTGCTTGCCATTCAAGATCATGACGTCTTGGGGTTGATCATTCAGTTTGACATGCGTCATGGCCCCCTTGTCGGGTAGCGCAATGGAGAGACTGGAGGTATGCGGCAAATTCAATTCACTATCACGCTTGCCCCAGTATTTGCAAAGAGCGATATTCGTAGGCGCAAAGGCAAGTCCTTCCTCACGCACAGGTTGTGCAGGGAGGTGGTGATGAAAAATCACTTGCACCACATCAGATTTTTTCACATTGCACTCCTTGTAAGGTCATGGCAACAGGCACCCAGGACACCCCCGCAGGTAATGGCTTTTCCTCATTATTTGCTTGCAAGCGTCCTAAACCAATCACGCAATCTCCTAAACCCGATCCTGATATTTTTGCTCCTACTAAGCCAGGCTGTTGACGTAAATAATCCACCATAGTCTGTAAAAGCAGTGTATTCACCCCTAACGTTTCCATAAAACCTTGCTGGACATTCATGATATTGCCAAGTTGCGTCCAGTCTTGTTGTCGGGCAAACGCTATGCCTTCTAAAGCACATTGTCCTATGCCATCGAGGATACGTTGCAATAAAACCGGTTGGGACGAAAAATGGTCTTGCACCCGTTTGATGGCCGTCACTGTAGCGGTTTTAAAACCAGCATACAAGGCAACCAAGGGATGCAGGACAGGTATTTTTTCTATGCTTAAGGGCTCGGCTTGGTAACTCACCATACCACCGTATACGGCAGCGGCAATATCTGCGCCTGAACCTACCCCTTGCACGCGCCTGACAATGGCAACGCCTTGCTTCACTAATTCTTGGGGGGATAACTCTTGTTGCAAAGCAGTTTGCAAAGCGGTCAAGGTGGCCACGGTCACGGCAGAGGAAGACCCTAATCCTAATTGATCTGTCATTTCTGAATAAATAGTAATGTCCCATCCGTGCTTAAGTTGATGTTGATTTGCCATCAAGACAGCTAAGACAAATTGAAACGGTTTTTCTATCTGTAATTGAGACAAATCAGTGACATACTCGCCGTGCAAAGAAGAAAAAATATGAATACGGTTGTCTGCGCGCGGGGTCAAGGTCACGGTGATGGTGCGATCTACTGCACAGACCAAAGCGGGCCTGCCGTAGAGCACGGCATATTCTCCCAGCAACATTAATGAACCCGGGGCTTTTGCTTTATAAGACATGCAATCCTCTTTCATCGCCCACAACAGCCGTAAATGAATAATCAAACCGTTTGCACAGTGAAGCCAATTCCGTTTGCTCCATCAAGGCAACTAACACTACACCCGCATGGTCGCCCGCAATCGCTCCTGCACCGCATATTTTAGCCGCACCGGATAAAGCGTGTACTTGGCTAATAAATTGTTGTACGCGCTCAGGCACCACGCCAATATGCGTCAATAATTGATGATTAGCTCTGAGTGCTTCACCTAAAGTTACGGCACACGCTTGCTGTAAGGCCGTATCTAAAGAACGCGTCACGGCTCCAAAGTCTTCTGACAAGGAAGACGATTGAAAATGCGCGGCAACTTTTTCCACACATTGCCCCGTCGTCACCGACGGCGTGCCGGTATGGACTAAATACAAAGGTAAGGTCGGCAGCGGTCTTGCTTGCCGCTCGCTACCCTGCACATACCAACATCCTCCATGACAAGCCACATGCAAATCCAATCCACTGGAAAGCCCGTGTTGTACATTTTCCACGGTCAAGGCCAGTGGCAATAAAATTTGGGGCGAAAGAGGTAAATGCAAATAACTAGAAATTGCCTGCATGACACTTAAGATGGTCGTAGCGGACGACCCCATGCCGCATCCCATAGGAATATCGGATTGCACCTGAATACGCATGCCAGGTGATAGCGTAAGCGGGAAAGCCTGAGCTAACATTCCCATAGCAAAATGGACTAATTCAAAGGGGCCCTGTAATACTTCAGCGATACGCAACTCACCTTGCACAAAGCGCTGATAGTGATGTTGAATCTTATCTTTAATTTGTTTGAGCGAAGATAAATCTAAACGACTGTGATGCGCAAGATCAGGTAAATCAAATAAAACATAAGGCTCTTTTTCAGCCGTGACTGTCGCCGTGGTATAGCGATTAACCGCCATAGCTAAAGCCGGTTGTCCGTATAAAACCGCATGTTCGCCGGAAAGAATTAATTTTGCGGGTGCGACAACTTTCATAAAGCAGCCTGCACAGGCTCAACATGATGTTGTTGCCAGGCGGGCTCTATTTTTTCATACACTCTTTTATGTTGTTGTAATTTTGTCAAACGGAACAAGCCGGTTTGATAAACAGGAAGGGTTTGCTCACCGCCGTCTTTCACATAAGGAAATTGATAAAAATTCACGTAATCCGCGTAACTTAATAAGGTGCGATGCGCAAACAAATCCGCATGATAATGCGAATGTAAAGCACGCTGATACTGAGGTTGAACGATACCACTAAAATATTCCGCCACACACCCTGAACCATAACTATAAAAACCAATGCGCTGGTGGGTTAAATCCTCTTTTACGTTATCGAATAAAGAAGCCAAGGCTACGTAGAGAGATGCCGTATAACTGTTGCCCATCTTGCGGCCGTAATGCAAAGACGCTTGAAATTGTTGCTCTGCCGCTTCAGTCATTTTCTCTTGACCATTTATTTTTAATAAATAAGCGTGGGCTTTTTCAACTAATTTAGGCACGGGCACGTGATAACAATAATAAGCATGATCGTGTATGCCACGACCTGACAAGGATTGATATTGTTTCCAGCATTTTTCCAACATGGTCAAATACAAGCGGCTGGAATATTTTCCATCCACTAACGCTTCGTCTCTATAATTCGGCCGCCAAAAATCCATGACGTCTTCTGCCACCACACCGTATTCTGGTTCAAAGGCAAGTAAGCGTGGGTTCGCAGACAAGACCAAGGCCACAGCACCTGCACCTTGCGACGATTCTCCAGAAGTATCTAAGCCATAACGGGCGATATCAGAAGCAATGACTAATACTTTTTTTTCAGGATTTTCACGCAAAAAAGGCAGGGCCAATTGCAAGGCAGCGGTGGCGCTATAACAAGCTTGCTTTAATTCCACCACACGGCAACGCGGAGACAACCCTAATAAATGATGCACATACAATCCGGCCGCTTTGGATTGATCAATACCGGACTCGGTAGCAAACAAAAGCATTTCAATGGTTTGCAGTGCTATGCCTTGCAAAGCTTGCTGGGCAGCATTCAGTGCCATGGTGACTATATCTTCCCCAGGCGGCGGCACAGACATGGTGCATTGGCCCAGACTCATTTCATATTTATTCGCTTCATATCCTTTGGCCAAAGCCAGTGTGGGCAATGCCAAAGCATAATGAGAAGAATAAATAGCCAATGTGTCTATACCAACGTTAACCACTTTTTCTGTTCCCCTTTGCGTCTTCCCCGTTATTTACCGTTATTTATATCACTCCGCACTGATTGCGGGACGTTCAAATTGTAAATGACTCTGCATCAATGCGCCTGGAATAGTCTGAGCCGCTAACAGCGACAATTCGCCACACAGTACGGTGGCTGCTGCGATCACCGCAAGACGCCTCGCATTATAGCCTGGTTCACGCTTTTCAATACAACCCAGTAAACGCAAATTTTTTTGGACAAAGTCTAAGCTCTTGCCATGGCCCACCGTTCCCACAATGAGATTAGGCAGGGTCACTGAAAAATATAAATCCTCACCACGCAATTCGGCATGCACCATGCCCTGAGACCCTTCGACAATGTTGGCCACATCCTGGCCTGTAGCCAAATAGAAACCCAACAACATATTGGCAAAATGTGCATTGGCACTGCGTAGACCGCCGGCCACAATACTGCCTATTAAGTTTTTTTTGATATGCAAGGCGACTATTTTTTCTGGGGTGGTCTTTAACATCCGTTTACACAGCTTGTATGGAATAACCACTTCCGCCACCACGTTTTTGCCTCGGCCTAAAATCGCATTCACGGCCGATACTTTTTTATCCGAACAATAATTACCCGAGATAGACACGTAACGCAAATCAGGATAAGTCGATAACATCCACGATAACAAGCGATCTGATGCAAGCGTAGTCATATTGTGCCCGGCTGCATCGCCTGTCAATAATTCAAAACGCAAATACAGTAAGGTACCTACAATTTGCGCGTTAATATCAATGAGCTTGGCATAGCGGCTGGTCTCGCTCACCATGGTTTGCAAATGTGCTTTTTGCTGTTGGATATCCAGGACCACATGATGAATTTTCGCCACAGAATCCGCTTCTACTAACACCGAACGCGTCATGCGATCATCCACCACTGTGGCATGAATCCCGCCTGCGCGTGAACACAATCTGGCCCCTCTATGCACAGAAGGCCACAAAGGCGATTCCAAGGTCGCTAAAGGAAGAAGAACCTCTTCATTGACTTCGGTACTCACTATTTTCACGGGGCCGACGACGCGCATGGGGATGGCGGCAATCAACGCTTCGCCTGTCTTTGTTTGTCTAGGATTAGGCATATTTTTCTTGAAATAAAGGCGTTATAAGTCTATAAAAGGTTCCCATTCTACTGGAAAACGCATGATGACGGCAACCGAATACCTGACGTCCGAGCAGGTGATCTTAGTGGACGATAATGATAGGGAAATCGGCACGGCTGAAAAATTATCAGCGCATCAGCACAATTTATTGCACCGCGCCTTTTCTATCTTCATTTTTAAGGACCAGCCTCCCTACCCACTCTTGCTGCAACAGCGTTCTCTGCATAAATACCACTCCCCTGGCCTGTGGACTAATACCTGCTGCTCTCATCCACGTTTAGGCGAAACCTTACTCGCTGCGGGCGAGCGTCGTTTATTTGAAGAAATGGGGTTGCGTTGCGCCCTGAAAAACGTGGGCCGTTTTCATTACATCGCGCATTTTGACAATGGCTTGTCTGAAAATGAAATCGACCATGTTCTCATAGGCCTAGTCCCCGCTGATATCCTCATCTCACCTAACCCGCAAGAAGTACATACTTATCGTTGGATCACCTTGCCCGAATTGGAACAAACGCTTAGAGAACATCCCGAGCAGTTTACACCTTGGTTATTGAAGGCATTGGAAATAGTGAAAGCACAGCCCTTCCCGCTTAACCTTAAGTGAACAAATGATATTCGACTGGCGAATAGGGAAAAAATGATATAAAATTGCCCGCTATTTATTATTAAGATCAATATTAATACATAAATAGTTGATAAAACGAGGCAAAAACACTATGCAGCACCAACCACCTAAAACCAAAAAAGATCCAGCGCAAGTGATATCCGACTTGCTCATACACCTATACCAACAAAGCCAACGCCATCTGGCTCAGGGTGATTTAAAAGAAGTCGAGTCAGACTGCTTGCGCATGTGGCAAATCGCTAGTCAATTATCGATTGAAGAAAAAAAATTGCATAGAGTTAAAATGCGCTTTGCTGCTCTTCATTTAGGCCGCATCCATTTCACGCGTTATGAAACGGCATTAGCCGCAGGCACGAACGCAGCAGAAGCCGCCCCAGAAATAATACACGCTTTCGAATATCTATCTAAAGCCATTCTTAATTACCAACAAACAGACATCTCGGATTTAATTACGGTTTGTCAACACCCTACCCTGGATGAACAAAATCGAGTGATGTTTCAAAATGAGTTGTATGGCTGCTTAGTCGCTTTAGCCTCGCGCATTATTGCTGATGAGGTGTTATTCAGCGAATTAACTTCCTCACAAAAAGAATTGTTACATCAGCATTTACTCAAACAAAGTAACGTATGTAAAAAAGAAAAGGATGCTTCATGGAAAAAGTTAAAGAAAGCAGCAACTATAGTTCATCAACAAATCATGGGACAACCTTCTCATTCCACTCCCGTTGCTCAGATTGATCCAGATCTATTAAAAAAATTCCAGATTAAGAAAATTCAAAAACTATTTAAAGAAATACAAAAAGCACATCAACAGCATAACTTGCCTGTGGCCATCGCTCATTCTCTGCAACTTATAGAGTTGGCCCAAGAGGCGCATTTAAAAAAACAAACTCAATGCAAAAAACCGCTGGCTTACGCGCATTCTTCTCTGGGATTCCATTATGAGATCCTTTATGAAACTAAATTTAAAAATAAAGATAAACGAGAAGCCTTGACCCATTTTGATCAAGCTTATTTTTACGGCCAGGATATCGTGGCTCTCTATAAAGCCATTCACTTCACGATATTGGTATTAAAAGATACCGACAACAAAGAAGAACATAGGCAACAATTGCACGGCTATCTGCTAGATTTTGCACAAGAAATCCAAAACACTCCCTCCCGCTTAGATAAATTAAATATCCGCCAACAAAAAGAAGTCTGTGAGATTATTGAAGCTCAGCTAGAATGGTCACACAATGAAAAACAATATGCTATTTTACACACGTTGCTACAAACATTAATACAAGCATTACAAAAAAGTTCAGCGGAAAAAAAGAAATCCTTAGCTAAAAAAATCGTCGTCTCACGCCGAGAAAGATCAAAACCTAAACCTGTGCAAAGACAACCTGCTTGCACTTCTCAGAAAAAAGAAACCATGGAACCGCATCAAGAGCAAGAAGATGTGAGTACGGTAACGGAAGAACCCATAAGCGAAGTCATTGGCACTCAGCCCGATACGTCTAATAGAAACAACCCAAAAAGACGACATAAAAAAAATAAAACGCTTAGCATGGGCCGCCTCACATCTGATTTGCTGCCACCTAATCCTGAACCTATTGAATTGCATCCCTCTCCAAAGCCTGTAGAAACCACTTTTGAGCCTCAACCTTCTTCGCCACCACAAGAAAATCCACCCTTATTGATTGCAGATCACATAGAAGAAAACATCAACAGTGTTGTGGACAACCCTATCGACATTCTGCAAAACATTTATCACCTGGGCCGCGGTCATAAAGAGGTGCGTCAACCTGAAGAGTTAATTCCTTTTTATTGTTTCTTAAATGATAGGCAGAAAATAACTGACGATCACATTTTTGATTGCTTAAATCGCTGCTTTATGGAAGGCAACGCAACCCTCAGTTTTGATATGTTTTATCAATATCAACTCTTGTCTTTTTTCTTTCCTAACATAGGTGACCATCACTATGGAAATTTACGCGTAGAAATGCAACACATGGATAGGTACTATGATGAAAACATGCGGATTTATCAACACCACAATTTGGAACCCATACGCATCTACACCGCTTTTTTAATTGCCCGTTTAAAAAGTGAAATAGAAAGGGGAGAATTATCTTTTGCAGACGTCGCAGACCATGAACAGCTTAAAATAAAAATTAAAATTATCTTGCAACATTTTTATTTTCCTGCGGCATTAATCAACGACTTGTTACCCAATGAAACAGCCGACAACCCTAAACCCAATTATCGTTATTTAGGAAAAGTCAGAGATGCGCTAATTTCTGTTTTCCCAGCACCGGTTATTTATCCAGCACCTGCTCCTACACTTATTCCTGTTCTCGTTCCTGTTCCTATCCCCGTTCCCGTTCCTGTTTTTGTCCCTGTTCCTGCGCCTGCCCTATCGCCACCTTCACTACAGGCGAATTACCACCGCGTAGGTTTTTTCCAGGGTCTTCCGCCACCTGTTTTTATCTTACCTTCAGAAGAAATAACACTAAAAAAGTAGAAACGCATAGAACTGGATCCATATACCTCTAGGAGTGAGACTCCTTTCGAGATATGATCCTCGAATCAAAATCCAATCCAATTAAAACTCTTTCACAAGGAGAAGGATGATGTGGGTGGAAATAACGGAATTAATGAAATGTATTAGAGATAACAAATGGGAAGAATTTCTGCTTCTTTTAAATCAAAAGCCAAAAACTATAGGAGAAATATTTGCTACTAAAAAGGAAAAAAAATCTGGTTACACCATATTACATTATGCTTGTTTTTACGGACGCTCCGAGATGGCGGAGCAAATTTTATTAAAAGATCCACGTTTATTATATGCCAAAGATAACAATCAAGAAACTCCACTTGCCATAGCAATAAAACAAAACCAAGTTTCGCTGATATTGTATCTTATCAATAAAGGTCTAGTACATCCTGGAAAGGGCATCGATTTACCTGTTTCTATCTTTTTATGCACCCTTAAGCTCTATCTTTATACTGACCAGCACGGCAATTTCTTTCTGGGATCAGAAGAAGATATGACGCACAATAAACTTGAAAAAATGGGCATTGCGGACATCTCAGGATTTGAAAAAGAATTAATATACAGTGAAGAATTACTGTTAATGCTCATTGATAAATACCTTTATAAAAAGGTGCGGCACAAAAAATATGATCGTGATATTGCTCTAGGTAAAAACGACGACTATACGATAAGAAAAAACTATAAATCAAAAAGAAATTTAATTATTCTGAAAACAGCGATCAGTCTCTTACATCCCTCCTTACCCTCGCTAAGTCACAAATTGGACCAATTCACACTTCAGGACCATTTAGAGATGGTCGACGATAAAATTCTAAATCAGTTCTTAACACATTCACAACAAATCCATAAAAAATACTATGGTGATGATCTATCAGACGACTCTGACGAAGAAGACGAACAGGATTTTGCAACAGCTCCGCGCTGTAAAATAAAACGTCTACGTGACACTTTCAATTTACAAGCAGGCATCCCTGATTTTTGGGATAGGGTAGGCCAGAATGTTAGTATTGACTTGAAGCATTTAGTATTACTCCATCAAGACAAAAAAATCACTTCTGAACAACTAAGTACTGGCTTAACGAAGAGCGAAGCAGAATTCAAACTAGCATTGCAGGCAAGAGCAACCATTTACACTCCATTGGATGACACACAAAAGAAAGATTTGGAAACTATTAACGGAATCATCCTTAAACAGGGAAAGATCTGCCCAGAAGATTTAGGAAAATTGGGCACTCAATTTTTTATTGCTCAATATAGAGGTATTAATTATATGCTGGATCGCTGGAGTGCCGATGCGAGACGATATCATCGCACCCTAAATGAAGAACGATTACCGCAATATAGCGAATTAGTGTTAAAGACATTGCCTTATTGCTTTTATACCGAGTTATCTGCTGAAAATGATTTCACAAAAATAGGAAGCCACATCCTTCTATTATTTGCGCACGCTCTTCAACTCAAAGAATTTTTTCAACAACTCGAACAATCAGGGCCTTGTTTAGATTACACGGATGAAAGTAAAAAAAAGGCTTACTTATTCAATAATATTGCCGATAGATTTCAACATCGCTTCAGCAACGGGATTGATTCTCATTTAGCTCAATTACAACACTTAAGAAGAACTCATGCTTACTGGGCAAAACAGCTACCCAGCGCACATAATCCTGCGCTTGCAACAGGAGATAGGCCTTACCATGCATTGCGATACACCTACGGACTCAAGAAATATTACCCTTATCGCTTTTCTCCACGCTACCATGGTGATGGAAAACTAGAATACTTCCATGCTGGAAAAGTATACGTATCCATGCATTCACTGGAAGAAGTGATAGGCCCTTATAAGCCCAACCGTGTTTCAGAAATGAACAAGCGTGGCCAGGTCGTTATAGCTGATCTTATCGCTCCAGAAAGAGAAACCTCTTTTCTAAGTTTTATTGAAAGTGACACCGTTTTTCACCATTTTATTGCAAAATATCCTTCTTTCCATGGCGCATATAAAAATATTTATAGAATAAAATATGGATTGACTCTCGAACTCTATCAATCATTTCAATACCTCATCCAACACTCTGAAATCGCTTCTCCATTACGCGAGCAAATCATTAATTTACTTTCTGAATGGTTATGTGCTTATTACGAAGTATTATTAATTGAAATTTCCAAACAAGAAGCGCAGCGGCGTGGAGGCGTCTTGGTTTATTTAAATCATGACGGGCAGTTAAGTCTAAAACCTGATAAAGGGCGTTTGTTTAACAGGGGAGACGGTCAACTTCCTACTCGAAATGCAGTGCTTATTCGTCGTGAAGTTAGAAAGGAGTTAGCAGAAAGGATAAAAGGGGACATCAAAACCCAAAAAAATAAAACAAGTTATCCTGGATTTTCTGTCGTTAAAACGGAAGAAGTTAATACAAATTTGCAGTCTTTCTATCGTTCACCTTCAGCAACCAAATATAGCAAACTATTTTCAACGGTAAAGCTTACCTCCTCGCAAAAAAGTGCCCTGCCTAAAAAAGGCGGGGCCAATGCAGAGAAGCCAGCTAAAAAAGTCATTATTGAAAAGGAATTAGAATACCAATTACGTAGTCTATTTTTTTCAACCCGCTTATTTGAAAAAGACTCGATTATTCCGCCTGTCACTATTTCTCATCCACAACATTTATATACCGATAATGAAATTAATACTTTACTACGATCCTATTTTCGAAATGGCCCAAATGATTTTGTTGCAAGAACGCTAAACGCACAACACCCCTTGATTAAAGGCCCACATTCAGAAGAAGCAAAACAAAATTTTATTGATGACTTAAAGCTGGCTTTTAATCCCGGCGTACCTTCAGTCCTGCCCATTAACTTAACAAACGAATGGGTTGACAATAATGCTTACTCGCATATTTTTGGGATACATTGGGTAGGATTAGTGATCAGGCCTATGGGAGGAAACAACTATCACATTGACTACATAGACCCTCAGGTTTCACCAGACCATGATCTTGATATTAGCGTAGAAGAAATAAATTCAATTAAATTGCAACAAGGTCCTGCGATTGCCAACATTGTAGAATTAATACGTTCTGCAGCTGGGCAAAGCAACGTACACATTAGCTTAAATCTACTGCATACAGAACAACAAGCAGGAGATTTAGATTGCGGTGCTTGGACAGTAGATAACCTGCGCCGGAGAGCGCGAAACCAATCGTTGCGGACAAACCAAGCAATAAGTGGACAACAGTTACGTACGGAACATAACAACACGTATCGCGCGGAAGCAGGAAATCAAATGAGTGCACCCTTATTGAGCTTGCCCTCTTCGGGTTACAAGAAATAGAGTGTGTCATCCATTCATACCGCCGCATAAACCGGAAAACGCTTACATAAAGCCATGACTTCTTTTTTGATGCGTGCAAGGGTCGCCGTATTTTTCATGTCATCCAATACATCAGCCATCCAATGCGCCACTTGTTCGCATTCTTTTTCTTTGAAACCGCGCGTAGTGATGGCTGGTGTGCCTATGCGAATACCGCTGGTGATAAAAGGCGATTGGGTATCGTTGGGAACCGCATTTTTATTGGTGGTGATGTTGGCTTGACTTAGCGCCTCTTCCGCATCTTTACCGGTGAGATGTTTATCCATTAAATCGATCAACATTAAATGATCATCGGTGCCATCACTCACAATATGATAACCGCGTTGCATAATGACGGCGGCCATGGCTCTCGCATTATTTAAAATTTGTTGTTGATAGGCTTTAAATTCCGGTTGTAAGGCTTCTTGTAAGGCCACGGCCTTTCCCGCAATCACGTGCATCAGCGGGCCACCTTGACTGCCTGGGAAAACAGCGGAATTAAGTTTCTTTTCTATTTCTGGATTGGCCTTAGCTAATATCAGACCACCGCGCGGGCCGCGCAAGGTTTTATGCGTGGTCGTGGTTGTGATATCCGCAATAGAGACAGGAGAAGGATAAAGCCCTACCGCAACAAGGCCCGCGATATGCGCCATGTCCACTAGAAAATAAGCGCCTACGCTATCGGCAATTTTTCTAAACCGTTGCCAATCAATCACACGTGAATACGCAGAGAATCCAGCGATAATCAATTTGGGTTTATGTTCTTTGGCAAGTTGTTCTGCCGCATCATAATCAATTAAGCCTGTTTTGGTATGCACACCGTAAGAGTAAAAATGATATAACTTGCCGGAAAAATTCACGGGTGAACCGTGGGTCAAATGACCACCATGGGCCAAGCTCATGCCTAATACCACATCGCCTGGATTGATCAAGGCCATGTAAGCGGCGGCATTGGCTTGCGAACCGGAGTGGGGTTGCACATTGGCATAAGCTGCGCCAAATAATTGTTTAGCACGTTCAATCGCGATATTTTCTACCACGTCCACAAATTCACAACCGCCGTAATACCGCTTGCCGGGATACCCTTCTGCATATTTATTCGTGAGAATACTGCCTTGTGCAGCCAACACATTGGGGCTGGTGTAATTTTCTGAAGCGATTAATTCCAAATGATCTTCTTGCCTTTGATCTTCATCTTCAATAGCTTGCCAGATACGGGGATCGGCCGTGCGTAAGGAGGCTGGTGGGAACATGCGCTTATCCTTTCAATTGTGAATTTTCAATAACAGTTTGGGCTTGTTTTTCACGGTATTGCTTAATGGCTTCTCTGTATTCAGGATAGTGATTGCTCAACATGCTCGCGGCTAATAAAGCGGCATTAATCGCACCGGCTTTGCCCACAGCTAAAGTGCCTACAGGAATGCCAGCGGGCATTTGTACTATAGACAATAAGGCATCCAAACCATTGGTAAAGGTAGAAGACGGCATAGGCACGCCTAAAACCGGCACCAAAGTTTTTGACGCCACCACACCAGGAAGATGGGCCGCTCCACCGGCTGCAGCAATAAACACTTCCACACCCCGCTCTTCGGCAGAGCGCAGGTATTCAAACAAAGCATCCGGTGTCCTATGCGCGGACAAAGCACGGGCTTCATGAGGAATCATTAATTTGTCCAACATGCGGCTGGTTTCTTCCATAATCGTCCAATCGGATTTAGAACCCATAAGAATGGAAACAAGAATTTTTGTGGTCATGTCATCACCTGTCTATTCTGAATTTAACCTAATGTTTGAAACACCTTGTTCCTGTAAAGACCATGGCTATTCCATACTCATCACAAGCCGCGATGATTTCTTCATCACGCACCGACCCGCCAGGCTGAATAATAGCGCGAACACCCGTTTTTGCAATGCGGTCTATGCTATCGCGGAAAGGAAAAAACGCATCGGACGCGAGCACGGTATCCGTGAGTTTATCACCTGCCTTACGCAGTGCAATCTCGACCGCATCAACACGAGACACTTGCCCTGCGCCTATGCCCACTGTGGCCTGGTCTTTAGCAATGAGAATCGCGTTGGATTTAATATGTTTAACCACCCGCCAAGCAAATAGTAAGGCTTCAATGTCTGCTGCTGAAGGCTGTTGGCGGGTGACTATTTTTAAATCCTGTGCATTGATGGCGTGAGTGTCTCTTTCTTGCAGCAAAACGCCACCTATAATAAATTTCATTTCCCAACTCGCACGGCCCTGACCCGCCGATTCAGGCAGGTGTAATACCCGTAAATTGGGCTTAGTCGCCAGCACCGCTTTGGCTTCTTCGGTATAAGCAGGCGCCAATACCACTTCCATAAAAATAGCCGTTATTGCCTCAGCAATGGTTTTGGTACAAGGGCGATTAAGCGCAATGATGCCGCCGAAAGCAGATAAAGCGTCCGTTTGATAAGCACGGGCATAGGCTTGATCAATAGTCTCCGCAGAAGCAACGCCACAGGGATTAGCATGTTTAACAATAACAGCCGTGGGCCCAGTAAATTCACTCACCGTCATCCAAGCTGCTTCCGCATCCAAAATATTATTAAAAGAAAGGGGCTTACCTTGCAGTAAGGTGGCGGATAAAATGCCCGCTTGCGGCGGTTGGTATTCATAAGCGCAGGCTTTTTGATGAGGATTTTCGCCGTAACGTAATTCTGATTTTTTCTTCAGGGACAAAGAAAGCGTTGACGGACATGCGGTTTTTTCTTGTTGTGCCAAAAAATAATCATGAATCATGGCGTCATAGCGGGAAGTCAACGCAAACACCTTGGCCGCCAACTGTTGCCGCAGTGTAAGCATCAGACCGCCTTGTTCACGCAATTGCTGCAAAACCGTCCCATAATCCACTGGGTCAACCACCACACCTACCCAAGCATAATTTTTCGCCGCCGCCCTCACCATGGTAGGGCCGCCAATATCGATATATTCCACCGCTTCATCCGGTGACAGGTTTTTTTGTTGAGTGGCTTGGGCAAAGGGATAAAAATTGACCACGACTAAATCAATCCAACCTATGCCTAAGGCCGCTGCTTCCTCAGCATGTTGATCACGTTTTCCTAAAATACCCCCGTGTATAGCGGGGTGTAAGGTCTTTACCCTACCCTCTAACATTTCCGGCAAGCCCGTGATTTCTTCCACGGCCTTATGAGTAATCTTAGCCTCTTGCAATAACTGGCTAGTTCCCCCTGTTGAAATAATTTCCACGCCTAATTCCACCAACTGACGGGCAAATTCAACTATCCCTGTTTTATCGGAAACCGAAAGCAGGGCACGTTTGATAGGGGTAATGGTCATTTTGTGTATCAAGCCAAGCCATAAAAGGACGCTTATTATAACGGCTATTTCGCTTTTGCATATAGCTGACTAGATAGGTAGGGCGGATTAGATGACCCTTTCATACATAACGTTGTGACTTAGGCACCACCATCGCTATAATGCAGCTTACCTTATTAAAACTAAAGAGAGGCTCATGATGACAAAACAAACATGGATGGCGTTAGTGTTGGGAATATTTTCTGCTTTTACAGTGCAAATCACGGTAGCCCATGAAGCACCTCAGAATGTTCCCAATATCGTTCCGGTGATTCAACATCTACAAAGCAAAGGATATGTCCCTATTCATGAAATTAAATTTGATGATGGCATGTACAAAGCTGAAATTTGGAAAGGCAATGATCAAGAAATCAAGTTAGAGATTAATCCACAAACCAAGGAAATTACTCAAACTAAGACCAAACAAGAAACCCACCCTGCTCTTCCTGCTGTAAAACTATCCCTATTAGAAATAGTGAAAAAAGTAGAAGCGGCTGGGTATCATAGTGTGTATAAAATCAAATTCAAAATGAGTCGCTATGAAGTCAAAGCGCTGGATAAAGAGGGCAAAAAAGTAGAACTCAATGTGGATGCGAATACAGGCAAGGTGAACAAAGAAGGATGGTTTGATTAATAATTAGTTTTCACTTGTTATCCCTGCTTTTGCGGGGATAACAAGATGTTTTGCATCTTCAATAACAATTCGCTATGATCCCCGCAAATTATACAGTCACTATAAACGAGGGGACACAGTGCAACACCAACGTTCTACTAATACAGAAAAAAAACCAAGCTCCTCATCCACCCCTACTCTTCCCCATTACCAACCCCTGCGCCAGCACTTGTTATTGAAACGCGACCTCAACTTGATTGAGTATTTTCTTCAAGGAAAAGTGTTACTGCCCACCGAAACACTGTTGACCTTAATCGGTTTCTTTTTAGCCCATAATGAAAATGAGGCGCTAGAATTTAAAACTTGGGCAGACTCAAAAAGTCATCAGGACCATTCAGGAATGAAAACAATTCTGAGCGTCAATCTGGCTGATCACCTGCTTGATCTGGACGCCATTTTTGTGTCTCTTTTTTATTTTTTTATCACTGAAAATGAACAGCCTTTTCTCCTCGTTGAACCTTTGCTGTCCAACACACTCCTCACTTTCAAAGAAATCATCAATGAATTGGTCGCCCCACCCAGCAGCAGGGCCATTGTATTAGCAAAGGGAACCATAAACAGCATTAGCCAACTTTTAAAATTACAGAAACAACAATGTTCCAAAGAAAAAGTCGTCGCTTTTCTTAGCTCGCAGACCTCTACGGCATCTTATTTTCAGAATCTACATGAGAAATTTAATCTGCCTTCCGTGCAACATATACAATCTGAATTAAGTACGATTTATTTCTCTGTTACGCTATTGATTCTCTGCTTACAATCAGAAAATCCCGCCGACTTCTTAATGAATTATGATTATTATTTAAAGCATGCTGATTTACTAAAGGAATCCATTTTAAATTTATATGAAGCAATGGCTAAACCCTTGTTGTTAGTTCACCAGACTATTGTCAAAAGCTGTTCACTTAGACAAAAAAAGATTTTGGCTGATAATAATGCTGAGCAGTTTATGCAGGAATTAGACGAGTATCAAAAAAATAAAAAAGCAAAGAAAGCCTTGAGAGAAGAACGTAAAAAATCTCAATCGCTTACTCCGGATGCACCTCCTCCTGTCAAACCCTCACGTAGCCGCAGACAAAGAAAAAAACAAGCCGCAGATCCTTTGAATGTGGCTTATCGTTTTTTTAGTAAAAAAGAATTTTCTCAAGCAGAAGCGTTTTATATCAAAGCCAGAAACCAAGCACGGAGCAATATAAATTTCCTATATGAAATACAAGCCTTGTCCACCCTGGGTGATTGTTATCGTTTTTGGTCTCTTTCTGAATTAAATCATCACCCTGAAATCGCCAGTGAAAAAAGAAAGCAGGCCATTGTCACTTATACCGAAGCCATTGACCTCGCACTCTGTCATCAAGAAGAATCCATTTATGCGGAAATGGAGTTTTACCACTGGGAAGCAGAAGGCGCATTGGCCAAATTATACGGCGTCGAGCCAAGTGAGAATGCAGCGCTAGAACAAGAAATCCAGGAATGCAAATATGCAGATTCTAATGAGGTGATACTGCCTCCACGCCCTGAATTAACGCATTTAGAAAATGCAACAGAACAGAGTGAACCTTCTCTTCCTTTAACAAAAGAAAGAGAAAGCCCAGGGTTTTTAGCTCATGAATCCTGTATAAGCTGTCCTTTGGAACTCCCACTTTCTCCTGAAATAATGTCTCTCATGAGTCACTTGAATCAGTATGGAAAAAGTTATGTGACTGGTGGATTTGTCCGTAATTTTTTATTAGGATTAGCACAACCCACCGATATTGATCTGGTCTGTTCGTTGCACCCTCAGGAAATTATTCAAGCGCTGAGAGCAGCTCATTACAAGTGTGAAATAGTCAGTAAATCGTTTCCTATCGTTTTAGTTTACTTACCTGGCGGCGGGCATATAGAAGTATCCACGTTTAGAGGAAAACCCTGTGACACGGCTACCGAATATTATGGCTTAGATCCGGAACAAGGAATCATCACGTTCAACTGGCATTTTTCAAGGACACCGGAATTTGATTATCTACATAGAGATTTCACTTCTAACGTTATTCTGTATGATCCTTTTGAAAAACAAGCATTGAGTTTTGATACGCGAGCTTTCAATGACATTCGTGCCAAATATTTACGCACAGTCATTGATGCAGAAATCTCTTTCAAGAGAGACCCCATTAGAATGTTAAGAGCGCTTGAATTCCATCACAAACTTCATTTGCAATTGGACTCTACGCTCACGCAAGCATTAACCATTTGCCATCAACAATTATCCTTTGTGCCACCCAAACGACGCCTGCATCAACTGATGAAAATTACCCATTCAGGCCAAATGAGTCGTCTGTTGCCCTCTTTACAACAGTATCAATTGCTTGCTTCTCTCTTTCCTCAGGTGACGCCTTATCTTGAATGTGATGCACATTTTTTTCACCTGGTACAGCATCTGTGTTTCATGACGGATGCGCGTATTCATCACAGACAGAATGTGGACATCACTTTATTTTTTGCTGTTCTCTTATTCCCGTCTTTACTGCACGCCTTATTTAATAATAACGAACCGTTTCAAGACAGCAGCCAAGCTATTTTCAACACACAAAATCAATTTACCTACCTTCCTCAGGAATTATGTTTCACTATTCAAGACATTTGGAATTCTTATCTACTCACTCATCAACAACCTTACCTACAGACTTGCTTCCAATTGCCCGAATTAACCTGGATATTTTCTATGTTAATGGATTGGCATATGTCACGACGTTTGCCTCATTATCAGCTTTCTTCTCTAGAATCTACTTCCGAGCCTGTTTCGGTTTCCGAGAAAGGAATGTTCGGCTTAAGGCAGCAAGAGAGCGAAAAACACTTAATCCACCCTACACATCTTAATGGCTTCTATTAATGCTTGGCCTTCTAATTGTTGTACGCGTTGTTTTAAGCTCTCTGGCGTGTCATTCGATAAAACAGGGCATTTTTTTTGTACGATGATGGGGCCGGCATCAATGGCTTGCGTGACATAGTGCACGGTGCAGCCGCTTTCTTTAAGATGCGCAGCCAAAATGGCGCGATGCACGTCTAAATCCATTTTTCCAGCAAAGGCGGGAAGCAAAGAAGGGTGAACGTTGATGATTTTATTTTTCCAAGTGGTAACAAATTCTGTCGATAAAATTCGCATGTAGCCCATCAACACAACCAGGTCTACGGCGTAATCAGAAAGTAGAGACGAAATTTTTTGATCGTAGGCTTCTCGCGTTAATCCTTGCGCATCGACAAATTGAGCAGGCAGGCCTAATGTTGCGGCGCGTTTTAAAATCAGTGCATCCGCTTTATTACTGATGACTACGGCTATAGATGCTGCCAAACGAGAATGCTGAATGGCATCAGCCAAAGTAAGCAAATGCGTGCCACGCGTTGAACCTAGCAGTCCTAAACGAATCATGAATCATGTAGCCTGCGCATTTCATCCACGCGGCGCTGAATAAGGCGTTCCGTACCTATGTCAAGTCTATGAAATACGGGGCCGGCAATGCCGCATACTTCTTTTTCTGCAATTTCTTCGGCAGCAGAAATCGAATCGGCCACGCCTACATAGGCTGCCGTACGCGATCCCAAGGCCATGATTTTGCCGTCCACGGCGTCCACTGCGGATAAATAGAGATGAGCTTTATTTTTAACGGCGCTAATGTCAATTTCCACATTCTTGACTGGCGCGTCCGGATAGCCATTTGGAACAGCATATTTACATACCGTCGCTTTAGGTGAAAAAACCACTTGATCTAACGTTAAATTGCCCGTCACTAACGATTGGCATAAGGTGACAAAATCCGATTCTAAAATCGTTAACACATTTAATGCTTCAGGATCACCAAAACGTGCGTTGAATTCTATGACGTATACGCCTTGAGCAGTCGCAATAAAACTTCCGTACAAAATACCTATGTATTTATCATGCAATTCTTCAGTCAAAGCGTGCATGATAGACGCATTAATTTCCCAAGCGGTGGCGATTTCTTTTTCGGTTAAAAAAGGCAACCCAAAATCCGCGTCAGAATAACTGCCCATGCCGCCGGTATTAGGCCCTTTGTCATCAACAAAAGCACGTTTATGGTCTTGCACTATGGGCATAGGAACAATACGTTCGCCATCACAAAAACACATACAAGAAAATTCTTGGCCTATTAATTTTTTTTCTATGACTATAGTCTGGCCTTGAGCAAATATTTCTTGGCAAAAAGCCAGCGCTTCTGCAAAAGAATGCAAATGATCGCCCGCAACTTTCACGCCTTTGCCGCCCATCAACCCGTTGGCCTTGACCACGTAGTTGCCTTCGCCTAGCTCTTTTAAAAAAGTTTCCACGCCATTGATAATGGCAAAGGTTTTATAGGGAGGCAGGCCTGGAAGTTGATATTTACGCATTAAATCCCTGGCAAATCCTTTGCTGGTTTCTATTTCAGCTAATTTCTTTTTAGGCCCTACTGTGGGCACGGCAACTTGCCACAACGCATCTGCCAAGCCTTTTTCCAGCGGCCCTTCAGGACCAATAATGGCTAAACCGATTTGCCAATCTTGAATTTTTTTTACCACTTCATCCACTTGCGTAATATCACCTACGCAATACTCTTGAGTCATTTGCATAATGCCTGGATTGTGCGAAGTCCCGTAACAATACACCCGAGGTTGCTGAGGAGAACGGCACAACGCAGCGACAATCGCTTGCTCACGCGCACCAGACCCTATGACGGCTATGTTCATTTCACTGTTTCCTTTTTTTATTTATCATACCCTCTATCCTGCTCCCTCTCATGTTCCATCTGTTGCATCTTTTCTTCGGTAATGTCACCGCACACATATATGCCATCCATACACGCCATGCACGGGCGCTTAATGTGATGTTGACCACGGCGCGTCACGGCTTCAATTAAATCTTCTTGGGTTTGATACAACAATAAGTCCACGCCCAAATACTTGCGAATGCCTTCTTCATCGAGGTTGGCTGCGACTAATTCTTTACGCGATGGAATATCAATCCCGTAAAAACAAGGATTTTTAATAGGCGGACAAGAAGACACAAAATAAATTTCTTTAGCGCCAAATTCCCTCACCATTTTTACAATTTCGCGCGAGGTGGTACCACGCACAATGCTGTCATCCACAATCAACACTTTTTTATTTTCAATTTCAGTACGTTGTGGGGTGAGTTTATAGCGCACATGTTGGGCACGGGCTTTTTGATTGGGCATGATAAACGTACGGCCTATAAAAGGATTTTTATATAAGCCTTCGGAATAACGCACACCAATTTCATGTGCAAAAGACAAGGCAGCGGTATTAGCTGTAAAAGGAGCGGGAATGACCACATCGGGCAACACATCAGGATACATTTCCTTCCAGCGGCCCGCTAAATTTTGTCCCATGCGCAAACGAGAACGATAAACGCTGACACCATCTAAAGTAGAATCAGGTCTCGCAAAATACACGTATTCAAATACGCAAGGCGTAAATTGTTTGGTCTGCACCACGTGACGGAATAGTTTTCCGGCTTTATTCACATAAACCACTTCACCCGGCTGCAAATCCCCTTTGGGCTCAAAACCCAAAGCATAAAAAGCCGTGGTCTCGGAAGCGAAAATATAATCGGTCTTGCCACCTTCTCTTTGGCGCTCACCATACACCAAGGGACGTATGCCGTGAGGATCGCGAAAAGCCACTAATCCTTTGCCTATTATTAAACTTACGACGGAGTAAGCGCCTTCTACGTTATCGTAAATGTGTTGAATCGCTCGGCATAAAGGTTGGAAAAATTGTTCTTCATCATTATCGGCGTAAGAACCGCTGGCCAATTGGTCGGCCAACATAATTAATAACGCTTCCGAATCGAGTGAGGAATTGAGATGACGATGTTGTTGATTGCGAATACGGTCAGCCAACGCACGGTAATTCACTAAATTGCCATTATGCGCCAAGGCCACCCCCAGCGGGCTACCTATCCATAAGGGTTGAATATCGGATTCGCTATAACCGCCCGCCGTGGGATAACGGGTATGGCCAATACCAAAATGGCCTTTCATGTGAGCAATTTCTTCAGGAGTAAAAATTTCGCGTACTAATCCTAGGCCGTGCTTTTGATAAAAACGGCCATCGCAAGTGATAATGCCAGCGGCATCTTGTCCGCGATGCTGTAAATGAATAAGGCTATCGTAGAGTTCTGCTGCCACGGGTTCATGACTGTAAATTCCGACAATGCCACACATAATAGCCACCATCACTTAAGGTTGTTAAACGATTAACCCACATTAGTTGCAGGATATCCCGCCACATTTCTCATGATGCGTTGCTCCACAGACCCTGTCATAGGCGTGAAGGGAAAATTATTTCCAGTGATCATTTCATAAAGCTGGATATAGCGTGAGGCCAAGGTCACGATTAATTCTGTTGGGGCAGAGGGCAACACCTTATCTTGATAAGGATCGCAATGCTCTTTAAACCATAAACGTAAAAATTCTTTATCAATGTTTTCCGGTTCTTTACCTTCGTGAAACCGTTGTTCATAACTGCCTGCTAACCAATAGCGGCTGGAGTCCGGCGTATGAATTTCATCAACGAGTACGATACGGCCGTCTTGATCACGACCAAATTCGTATTTAGTGTCTACTAAAATCAATCCGTGTTGGGCGGCGACTTTTGCACCGAAATTAAATAAAGTCAAAGCCGCTTGACTGGCTTCTTCCCAATCGGCGGCATTCATCCAACCTTCTTTCACAATTTCTTCAGGACTGATGGGCCTATCATGATCTTTATCTTTGGTGGTAGGCGTCAAGACGGGTGCATCTAAACGCTGGTTTTTCTTTAAGCCTTCTTCAAAATGCAGACCGCAATAATTTCTGACACCGCTTTGATATTGAGTCCAAAGTGAAGTGCTAGTCGTGCCCGTAATATAACCCCTCACCACAAATTCTATGGGAAATACCTTACACTTTTTAGCAATCATGACATTAGGATCAGGCACGGCAATCAAATGATTAGGCACCAGCGATTCAGTTTGCTCAAACCACCAGGCGCTAGTGAGATTCAAAACTTGGCCTTTGTAAGGCACAGCAGCCAGCACGCGATCAAACGCACTTAAGCGGTCCGTGGTCACTAATAGCAATTTATCACCTAAATCATAGGTGTCCCTGACCTTACCTTGGTATTTATTCCCATAAGGCAGGGCCGTTTCAGTTAAACAAAAAGGCAGGGCGGCGCGTATCGCGTCAAGATAAGAATGGGTGATATTGGTAGCAGTCATGGGCATAAGGGTTAAAAATAATATTGGTTTGTAATACCTGTTTAGCCAAGTCGGCTATCATAGCGTTTTTACATGTAAAATGCCACAAAATCCCATGAGAAATCGCTTGAATACCTGAAATGGAAAAATGGTCGTTTAAAGTCTGTTGCTTTTGCTGGCCCAATAAATCGTCCTTAGGTCTCACCAAATAAGCCACCGTATGGGCCGAGGCCGGACGCACCGTCAGGGACGCTAACTCCACTTCCTTGCGGTCGTTATACAACACCCCGCTTTTCTTAATTTGAGCCAGCCTACTCTCATCCGCGACTATTTCCCAATGGACTTGCCGCTTGACCGTCACGGGAATGCCCAACTGAGACAGGGTATGTTGTACAGTCAAAGCCTGATTGTCCGTAATGATTAATTCCACTACGCATTCATGGGCACCCGGCTTAGATTTATAAACCGGTGTTTCCGAGGGACGTGGATAATAATCCAGCGGCGTGGCAGACAGGAGCCTGCCTTCTTGTATGTAATCTCGCATGGACTGAAAAATCGCATCCCCATTAGGAGTGCGTTCTGGATGAGGCATGAGGGCCATGACATTGCCTGCCTTATTAGAAATAGCCGCAATGTTATGCAAAGACCCGTTAGGATTTACCGGAAAATGATCGATAATACGGCCTTCCGCATCGCAATACTGCAACACATGCAAGCCTTGATGCTCGATTTCTTGTAGCAAGGCCGGCGTCATGACAAACCGCCCTTCCGCATGGGCAACCGGTACGTGCAATATATCCGCGGGTTTTAAATGTTTGGTAAACGCATTCCGCTGATAATGATCAGATAAACGCAAGTATACCCAGCTATTGTAATAACCCGTCCCTAAAATCTTTCCGTGGGCCATGCGTTTATTTTCGGCGAGCACCATAGCCGTCTTATGGTTTTCTAGGCCAGGCACCAATCCCGTTTCCACCAGAATTTGCGCGCCATTACAAATGCCCAGCACCGGCTTGCCCTTTTCGCTTTGGAGTTTGACTTCTTGCATGACGGGATCAAGCGCCGCAATAATCCCCGCGCGTGAACGGTCTTCATAAGAAAATCCACCGACAATAATATACCCGTCCAAGGCATTTAATTTTTCTCGCCCCTCATTCCACAAAAATTCCACCGGCTCCATGCCCACGCGTTTGACGGCCAAGGCAGTTTCCCTTTCACAATTGGAGCCTGGAAATTGCATGATGGCTATGCGCATATTAAATCAACCTCACCGTTCGCTCGCCCTTAACGACTTGACCAATTTCATACAATGGAAAATCCGGCATGGTCTTGGCCTCTGCTTTCATGGCGGCCAAATCAGCAGACGCGATAATCATGACCAACCCCACCCCCATATTGAAGGTGCGATACATTTCTTCATCTTGTAAGCGGCCTAAATCACGCAACACTTCAAAAACTGGCAAGCTAGGACATGCTTTTTTACGTATTTCCACGGCACAATGCGCAGGTAAAATACGCGGAATATTTTCTAACAATCCCCCACCCGTAATATGGGCCATGCCTTTGATGGGGATTTGTTTCGCCAATAACTGTAGCACCGGCCTAGTGTAATTAATGTGGGGCATTAATAAGGCTTCCCCCACAGACAATTTACCCAAAGCAGGCAAAGTCGAATCTACGGTATAACCACCCACTTCAAAAAATAATTTACGCGCCAGAGAATAACCATTGGTATGCAATCCGCTGGAAGGAAAAGCCACTACCGCATCGCCTACCTCAATATCAGTCCCTAAAATAGCGGCATCTTTTTCCACCACGCCTGTGATAATACCCACCAAATCATGTTCACCAGGCAAATACGTTCCTGGCATTTCAGCCGTCTCGCCACCGACTAATGAAATATGATTTTCGCGACAGGCTTTGACCATGCCATTAATAATTTGCTCTATGATGTCAGGGTTTAATTTATCATTGGCAATGTAATCCAATAAAGTCAGCGGCGTGGCACCTAAGACAATAATGTCGTTAGTTGTCGCACTCACTAAATCCATGCCTATGGTATCGAATTTCTGCATCATTTTGGCCACCATCATTTTGGTGCCCACGCCATCAATACTTTGTACTAAAACAGGATGACGGTAATGTTGCATGATGGGCTTTAAATCAAACATGGCCCCAAAACTACCTATGCCCGTTAATACTTGCGGTGAAAATGTCGTTTCAACGGCTTTCTTGATGCGCCTGACGGCTTCATTGCCTGCTTCAATGTCCACACCGGCTGATTTGTAATTCACACTGGCCATTATAATAACCTCTCTCGCAACCCATTTTCCCATGCCGTTTTGGCTTCGCTGACCGCTAAATCAATGACCCCATTCATTTGCAAGCGGGCTTCTCGTGTGGTTTCACCCACTTGCACAGGAACCACCTGATTATCCGCCATAATTTTTCTCACTTCTTTAACTTTGTCGCGGGCCACTTCCAAAATAAAGCCGCCCGTTTCACCAAATAATTTTTTCTCTATAGCTAACTCGCCTGGAATCTCTACCTTAACGCCTATATTATTTTTCATGCTCATCTCGGCCAAAGCGACTGCTACTCCGCCTTCGGAAATATCATGGGCCGCTAAAATGAAACCCTGTTGTATCGCTTTGCACACGGCATGAATCTCACGCGCAAAAAAAGCTAAATCCGGTTTAGGCAATTGACTGCCCAATTCGCCTTGCAATTGATAATACACGCTGCCGCCGCATTCATCTTTACGCTCACCCAGCATAAATAAAAGCGTATCCGGCCGTTTTAACGCATAAGTCACTGCTTTGCTCACATCGGGCATGGAACCTAAACAACTGATCATGGGACTGGGCGGTATCGCACCTTGGGCGGACTCATTATATAAAGACACGTTACCGGCAATGATAGGCAAAGTAGCATTATCATGATCAGGCAAAGTGACAGCACGACACGCATCCGCAATGCCCTTTACTGAGTCTACAAATTCACCCATTTGTTCTGGCTTTTCAGGATTGCCAAAACACAAACAATCCGTGATAGCGAGTGGCATGGCACCCACAGCCACTACATTACGTACTGATTCCACTACGGCATTCACCCCACCCCAATACGCATCAATTTGGTTATAGCGGGGGTTTTGATCTAAAGACAACGCGATACCTATTCCACGGATTTCAGCAGGATAACTATCGTCATTAAACGGTTGCATGACACCGGCATCCGCACAACCGGCTTCAATGACGGTTCTTCCTTGCACTTGCTTGTCATACGTTTCAAACACAGGCAAGCGTGAAGCAATATTTTCGTGTGCGAGTAAGGTCAATAGCGTGTGATTCAACTCTTTCGGGGCCGTTAAGGTCGGTTCACGCAAGGAAGCTATTTTAGTGGAATAAGGTCTATCGTAAAGAATACCGCGCGTAATATCATGCGCAGTCGCTTTCACCAGTTCTTGATCGCGGTCTTTTACCACATATAATCCATCCTTGCGTATCTTGCCCACCACTGCCGCACGCGCGCCTTCTGAGACTTGTGGCAAAGCAAACGTCTCATTGTAATGCGTCAAAATCAAATCAACTAAATCCTTAGGCACTACCCACATAAAACGTTCTTGCGTTTCAGAGCATAAGACCACGGCCGGCAACAAGCCCGTCATACTGGTAGGGACGTGTTCCAAATGAATTTCCGCCCCGTATCCCCCTGCTTCAGCCAATTCCACACTGGCGCAAGCAATACCACCCGCGCCTAAATCTTTAAAACCCACCCTATCAATTACGTTTTTCTCTCGCAAGAGTTTGAATAAGGCATAATTCGCTTTCAATAAATGCCGCTGTAAAAAAGCATTGGGTTCTTGCACTGCACCCTTATTTCTTTCTTGATGTTCTGCTTGCAAGGTGGAAGAAGCAAAACTAGCGCCGCCAAAACCACTGTTGTCCGTGGGTTTGCCCACGAGAATAAACACATAATCTTCAGCGTGAGTAGGCGCATAAGAATGTATGAGATGGTCTTCCCTCACAATGCCCAGGGTCACCACCGTCACTAAACAATTTTCGTTATAAGCGGCATCGTAATACACATCCCCAGCCAGATTAGGAATACCCAGTGGATTGCCATATCCTCCAATGCCACTGACCACGCCATCATGTATCCAATGCGTTTTAGCCCTAGCCATGTCTCCAAAGCGCAAACTATCTCCCACGGCAATGACTTCCGCTCCCATACAACACACATCACGGACATTGCCCCCCACCCCCGTGGCCGCGCCTTCGTAAGGCACAATCTGTGAGGGATGATTGTGGGATTCATGACTGACCACCACACCGTAACGCCTGCCTTGATTATCGGTAGCCACAGCGACCACGCCAGCATCTTCTTTGGCTCCCAAAATGACATGCGGGCCGTCCGTCACAAATTGTTTTAAATGCTTGCGGCTACTCTTATAAGAACAATGCTCAGACCCTTGAATGGACCATAACACGCATTCTGCGAACGTAGGCGGGCGTTTTAACAAGCTGTTTTGAATGGTCAGGGCCTCGTCCACAGTCAAGTTTAAATGGTAGGTTTGTAATAGATGTTGGACAGCCTCGCGGGATAAGTTAGAAAAATCCAGAATATCCGGTGTTTGCTGCATAAACAGGCCACTATTAAAGGCGATGAGAGAGGTGCATAAGATAGCGGTGTTTTTCAATAAATGCAAATAAGGGTAAGCTTTTTAATTGCCATTGAATATGGCGTTAATTCAGGATATTGTTTTACCCATTATTTTGGGGTTTCATAACAATAAAAGGGGAGAAAGTCTCATGACTCTGGATAAAATCTTAATTGCACTTAGCGCGAATATATACAATGATGGCATTTCAAATTACTTTTTTCAAAAATTAATTAAAAATCCAGCCTATGCTCACGATTGTTATGCCGATCCTTCTCTCTTTAAGCTGTTATCCAAGCGGCACACAACCCTACTTGCAGTAATGTACCCTGATATCACGCTTAATCTCTTACAAAGTAACCGTTGTGAAAAAGTTAATCTCAATGGCATCATTACTTGTTGCGCGATTAACCTTAATGCGTTCTCTTGGAAAGCCTATGATGCTGATATGAAAATGCGTCGTGATATTCTGTTAACTGCCGTTAAAAATCCAGCTATATTGAACAAATTGAACCCCCCAGCAAAAATATTAGTATTGGCTACACTTAAAAAAATGCTGAGTGAAAAGGAATTATCTGCATTAGATACTTCTATCAGGGAACAAATTGCTTCTGCCTATGACATAAAGACGGATTATAATCCTGAAAAACGTCTTTGGAACAAATGTTTATGGCCTTCTATGGCTGCCGGCTTTGGTATTGGTGGCATAGGTGATTATATTGGCCGTTACTCTGAACTGAGTTTTGTTTGTTTTTACGGCACCGACGGCCATGGCAGCAATGCGACTTTAGATGAACAATTAGCTACAGCCGAGGTACTGATCACTGACCACCGATTCCAAGAACATTTAGCCAGTGGCTTAAGGTCTACCCGTAATGGCATTACGACTAGTGACCGTGTTCATCTTGGCTTGCTACATCCGCGAATTGGAAAACTTATTTTAGAAAATGAAGGTTATCGCGGGGTGCCTGGAGAAGTAAAAGAAAGAGACCTTGAACTTTTACGTCAAAAACAGCCTGCTTCTTATGTGATGCCAGCAAAAGCAAAGGACGCCCTCTTACCGCAGGTAAAGGCTGAGAACGTCATCCCAGCGAAAGCTGAAATCCCAGATGAGCCCATACTACTAGCACCGCCAAAACCTAAAAGCCCCACCAAACCACGGAAAGAAGCCTGGGTAGAAACCCCATCAGACGCGCCCGTGACAAGAAAGGTTTTCAACCAAGACTTTTACCTCCAAATGGAAAAAAAAGAAGGCGAAGTCTTCCCGTCTCTCCAACAACCCTTTACTCACTTCCAACCGGCTGCACCTTCTGATTCTGAAACAGCAACTCCTAAAGAAGAGCCTGCTTGGACGTGTAGCTTGATTTGAGCGCGGGATGACAACAAAAATACTAGACATCCCCATATATTCCGCACATAATTCGCAGCCCTTATGATATGCTTTTGAGTTCAATATTTGAGTTCAATAATACTGAGCGTGGAGAGGATAGGGTAGTGACCAATAACGTTGTTGAGCTGCGCGGCGTTTATAAGTCTATACACGATCTTGAGATCTTGCATGACATTAATCTGGAAGTACGCGAAGGTGAATTCCTAACTTTACTAGGGCCGTCCGGCTGCGGTAAAACAACCTTGTTACGACTCATCTCTGGTTTTGAAGACCCCACTCAAGGCGCTATCTTCATTGATAATAAAGAAGTGAGTGGCTTACCCCCGACTAAACGCCACGTCCATACTGTGTTCCAAAGCTATGCGCTCTTTCCTCACATGACCGTCTTTGAAAACATTGCTTTTGGACTACGCTGCCAAAAAGTCCCGGCTAAAGAAATCGCTACACGCACCGCCGACGTATTAAAAATGGTGAAGCTGGAGAAATACAGCGAACGCAAACCAGCCCAACTCAGTGGTGGGCAACAGCAACGCGTGGCCATTGCCCGTGCGGCTGTAAACCGTCCTCGAGTCCTTTTGTTAGATGAACCCCTGAGTTCCTTAGATTACCGTTTACGTAAGACTATGCAAATTGAGTTAAAACAATTGCAACGTACTTTGGGCATCACGTTTATTTTTGTTACCCACGACCAAGAAGAAGCCTTGTCCATGTCAGACCGCGTGGTTGTCATGCAAGAAGGTACCATTGAGCAAATCGGTACACCCCGTCAAGTTTATGAAAAACCACAAAGCCTTAACGTGGCCAAATTCATAGGCGAAGTGAATATTTTTAATGGTGAAGTCATCAGTCAACAAGACAATAAACAAGTGCTAGTCACCATTTTGAATAAACAATGTCTCGCGAAAAGCGAGCGCAGCTTTGCCCCAGGAGAAAAAATCCATTTACTCATACGCCCCGAAGACGTGCGCGTGTGGGGGCAATCTGAAGTCACCGAAAGCGAAGAGATGCTTGCCGCTACCGTGGAAGAAGTCATTTATAAAGGAACAACCGTGGACTTGATGGTCAGACTGACTAACCATCAATTGATAGCCGCCACCGAATTTTTTGATGAAGACGATGATAGGTTGGAATATAAACTAGGTGAGTCCGTTTGGGTCAGTTGGACACCCGGATGGGAGGTGATCTTGCCCTATGAAGGCTGATAATAGCTTTAAAACGTTTGCTCTATCCATTGTTTGGCCTTGGTTATTTCTTTTCGCCTTATTGCCTTTTGGTTTGGTCGTCATAGCGAGTTTCATGGGACACAATGAAAGTAATTTACTGGCCCTTCCAGCCACGTCACAAAATTATTCTCAATTAATTAATCCGCTTTACCTTTTGATTTTTGAAAAATCCTTTTTCATCGCCGGTATCGCGACGCTGAGTTGTTTGATCTTAGGCTATCCCTTTGCTTATATCATTGCCCGCATGCAAAACCGTTGGAAAAATTTTTTCATTCTACTCGTCATCATTCCCTTCTGGACCAGCTCACTCATTCGCACTTACGCCCTCATTGCCATCATTAAAGCCAAAGGCATTTTGAATACGCTACTCATTAGTCTCGGTCTCATAGACCAACCCTTTTCCATTTTATTCACCAATTCCGCCGTCATCATTGGTTTGGTCTATACCTTACTGCCTTTCATGATCTTGCCTATACTCACCAACGTCGAACGCTTGGACACTAGACTGATTGATGCCGCACATGATTTAGGCGCCTCACGCTTTACTACGTTTGCACGAGTTATCATTCCTTTGACTATGCCAGGCATTATTGCTGGCTGTATTTTAGTTTTTTTACCCGCCATGACTATTTTCTATATCCCTGATATTTTAGGCGGCGCGAAATCTATACTGCTAGGCAACTTAATTCAAAACCAATTCATCACCGCTCAAAATTGGCCCATGGGAGCCGCCGTCAGCACCATGCTTACCGTCGTGCTAGCTGCCTTGTTACTCATTTATGCCTGGGTAAATCGCGGCAGTAAAAAACGAGAATGGCTATGAAATTAAATTCTTTTCCTTCCTCCCTCTATTTATCCTTGGTCTATATCTTTTTTTATCTGCCCATTCTCGTCCTGATTATTTATTCTTTTAACAACACCCAATATTCTTTAATTTGGCACGGTTTTACCTGGCATTGGTATCACGAATTATTTTCAGACGGCGCCTTATGGAATTCCACTTGGCATTCTTTTTTTCTGGGCATCACAGCAGCGACCTTAGCCACCCTCATAGGCTCATTAGCTGCCGTGTGTTTGTACCGCTATCGTTTTTTTGGCAAGCAATTCCTAAATGGTCTGGTATTCATCTTAATTCTCTCTCCAGAAATCGTGAGTGGCGCCTCCCTCTTGATTCTCTTCACGCTATTGCAATTGCGTCTAGGCTTTTTAAGTTTATTGCTTTCCCACATTAGCTTTTGTATTCCCTTTGTGATTGTGACGGCCTATAGCCGTTTAGTCAGTTTTGATAAAAATATTTTTGAGGCCGCAAGAGATTTAGGCGCAAACGATTGGACTATCTTTTTCCGCATTATTTTTCCCTTATTGTGGCCCGCTTTATTCGCCGGTTGGTTATTAAGCTTTACGCTTTCTTTGGACGATGTGATCATCAGCTATTTTGTCGCCGGCCCTGAATTTCAATTACTGCCTTTACAAATTTATTTCATGGTGCGCGCAGGCGTAAAACCCGAAATCAATGCCTTGTGCACGGTGTTATTCAGCCTCACCTTTGTCCTCATTGTGATCTCGCAACTTATTTTGAGGAAAAAAACATGAGCACTCGCCACTTAACTAGTTTACTGTGCGGCTTGCTCCTCTTATTTTCTTCTGCCGTGTGGGCCAAAAGTAAAGTGGTCAATGTCTACGGCTGGACCAATGAAATGCCTGAAAAAGTGTTGCGGCAATTTGAAAAAGAAACCGGCATTAAAGTGAATTTTTCTTCTTACGCTAACAATGAAGTCATGTACGCCAAATTACGATCCTCAAAAAACCCGGGCTACGACGTCATCATGCCTAGTAGTTATTTTGTAGACCGCATGCGACGGCTATCCTTATTAGAAAAATTGGATAAATCTAAACTACCCAACTGGAAAAACATAGACCCCGCTTTCTTAAATCCAAGCTATGATCCGGGCATGCAATATAGCGCCCCACACGTGTGGGGCATAACGGGCATTGTGTATAACACGCGTTACTATGCGGCTAATGCCATTACGGCATGGTCTGATTTATGGGAAGACCGTTTTTATGATCAACTCATGTTATTGGATGATATGCGCGAAGTATTTTCCATGGCCTTATTATCACTGCATTATTCCGCCAACGATAACAACCCACAACATATTAAAGAAGCCTTTCTCAAACTAAAAACCCTCATGAAAAATGTCAAAGTATTTTCCGCTGAAACCGTGGCCTCTATTCTCATTGACGAAGATGCGACTGTGGGCATGGCATGGAATGGCGATGCGTACAAAGCCTCCATTGAAAACCCAGCTATCCGTTATATTTTCCCCAAAGAAGGCTTTGTGATCTGGGTAGATAATTTCTCTATTCCCACTAATGCGCCTCACAAAGACACCGCCTATACCTTCATCAACTTCATGTTACGCGCCGACGTCGCCCAAACCGTCGCTCTTGCTTCTCACTTTCCCACCACCAACCTCGCTGCC
>Ga0207084_1007_pt1 | contig 68108 bp, 68 predicted proteins | sample Alteio_BWMinHeat_55_FD_153543 | JGI IMG/M metagenome (GOLD analysis project Ga0207084, IMG submission 153543) | Enriched cells from forest soil in Barre Woods Harvard Forest LTER site, Petersham, Massachusetts, United States -... | ecosystem: Environmental > Terrestrial > Soil > Temperate forest >...
CATTGAGCGGTCATCTGTATTGGGCGAACAAAATGGACATTGCCTAGTCAACACAAGGTGGGAAAAGGAAAATGTTTTGGTTGTCTGCCGCTATCCTATGAATACATTGTCTGTTTTTACTGCGCTCGCCGCCCCTAACGCGGATAGTATGTTCAGCAAGCTTGCATCAGAAATGGACAAAGTGTCGCAAGCTAATTGCGAATACAAAAAGATTGTTCCTGAAAAACAGCCATAATGGCAAGAGGGTCAAACCAACTCTTGCTGCAACAATTTTTCTAAAATCCGCAACGGAGCTTGAGATTCATTTTGCATAGCGGTGACGGGAAGATAAAACGTTTGCTCTAACAAATGTTGCCCCTGCATGGCTGCATGCGATACATGATCGGTTTGCACTATCCAAGAACTACCTGAGGGAAAACGAATTTCTTGTTGATCAGCACTCAACTGGTACTCTTCGTCCAGTTTCATGTGATCATGAATATGCAGCATGTAATGATCGTACAACGATCTGTAACTTTTAGTGATTCTTAAAAACCGTAACAGCGCGGCCTTTCCTGGAAGAGGTTTCTTAATGTGCGGTAAAAATTGTTTGGCCACTTGTTCAAAAGGCTCACCCACGCGCCACACTCTATATTCACCATTAAGATTAACATTACTAAACACGCGCAAAATACGATTACCTTGGTTGGGAGCAGAAGGAAATGCATCCACGTGCAAGCGCTTATCATCTTTTCGATAAGAGGTTTTGCGGTCACTGATTTGTACAGGCCTAAAACTCGTGCGTCCTATTTGCAAATGCGGGACATAGCGAGGCAACAGATGTTGAATCAAGGTGAATGCATGATTAGAAAAGCGGTTCATCATAGACTTTAACTGATGATGTTCTGCATCCGTCAAATGTTGCACGCCCCACAAGCGGTTTTGCTTAGCAAAATAACTGATATTTTTGGCGTGAGTATCAATATATTTTGCAGAAAGAAAAGGATGCTCTTCCGGAGAAAGAGAAAAGGCCAAAGCTGGGAAATACAATATTTGGCCGTTTTCTAAATACTGTATGGCTTGTTGCTGTGTGGAATCAGGAAAATGTTCCTCCCAACCCTGTGTTAGAAACGTCTCTAACCTCATTCAAGGATTACCCCGCTGCTTGTTTGATGGCATCCTGTAATTCACCCTTGGACATTTCACCTAATATCATTTTGACTTGTTCGCTGTCACTCGCATTGGTTTTTCCTATGAAAAAGGCCGGCGTCCCATTGACACCCAATTGATTGGCCAATGCCAAATTCGAATTAATTTGAGTGCGTACGGCTTTGGAATTCATATCGCGTTTTAATTGCTCTGTATTCAATCCCACTTGCTCTGCAATCTGCATCACCGATTGCGGGGACAAGGGCCTGCGAGCCACTAATAAAGCATGATTAAACACATAATATTTATGCTGTAATTGCGCTGCCACCGCTGCTCTTGCCGCAAATTCAGACATAGGACCGCGTATAGGCAAGTCTTTAAAAATAATACGGACATTGCTATTGGTTTTTAAGATGGAATCCATCACGGGTGCCATGGAAATACAATGACCGCAATCATAATCAAAAAATTCAACCACCGTAATTTTACCCTTAGGATTGCCCGCAACCGGATCCAGCCCATTATGGAACAAGGCATTTACCGATTGTGCATGGACGGCAAAGGAGGCCAGCAAACCAAAGGCCAATACACTTAAAACGATACGCATGTGATTAAGACATTTCATGGATTTCCCCTTTATTTACTTGCTTTGTCTATGGCTTCTTGTAATTGCACCTGGTTCATTTGACCGGGCGAATAAATGATAGTGCCGTCGGTCGCCATGGTTTTACCTATGAAGAAAGCCGGAGTACCCAGTAATTTCAAATCTTGGGCCAGTTTCATAATGGACTTCACTTGATTAGTGATGTCGTTGCTATTCATGTCTTTCTTTAATTGGTCGACATTCAAGCCTACGTTTTTAGCAACCTGAAACACGGTATCTTCGGTCAAGGGTTGACTGGCTGCCAATAGGGCATGACTGAAAACACTGTATTTACCTTGTTTGTTGGCCGCTAAAGCTGCTTTGGCCGCAAATTCTGACATTGGTCCACGCACAGGAAATTCTTTATAAACCACGCGTACATCAGGATTAGCTTTGAGTACGCTGTCCATGATAGGTGCCATGTCTACGCAATGAGGACATTGGTAATCAAAAAATTCAACCACGGTCACCTTGCCGTTAGGATTGCCGCCAATAGGATCGTTGGTTTGATGGAATAAAGGATTAGCAAAAGCAGCTGCAGATTGTTGGGTTTGTTTGACGGTTTGCTCGGCTTGTTCATATTGTTTGCGTTGTAAAATTTGCAAGACTTCGACAATGACCTCAGGTTTTTTAAGCAAATAATCGTGCACCACGCCTTCAATTTTAGCGCGTTCTGCAGGACTGACCGAATTAGCATTAGTCGTATCCGCTGCCAGGACAGGGGACATTAAAGCGGAGAACGTAGTCAAAGCGAATAGTGTCACTATAATGCGTTTCATAGCAGCCTCTCCTTTCAAAATGGTGATAAATCATAACAAACCGTTTAGCGAGATGCGAGCCACTTGGCTATTTTTTCTCTTCTTTTTTCTTTTAATTGGATCGCGAGCTCATTAGCGGCAAATCCTTTTTCGATTAATTCTTGAACAGGAACTGCTTGAGCCACTTTGGCTGCCTCCAACCACCACGAAGCTTGAAAGGACAGGCCTCTTGCGGCAGCAATGGCCTGAGATGCCATGACCACTAAACGGAAACGCGGTTCACGACGGTATATGTCCAAGGTATTCAATAAAGTAATGACCGTTTCTGCAGAGAGAGGAGGGGGTGATAACAAGGTCTCTACATGCAAGGCCGTCAACAGAGCGACTTCACGGTAAGCATTAGGAAGACGGTAACGCTGACAAAGTTCCACTATGGTTTTTTTTGCTTCAGGCAAGGCATGCAGTAAAGCAGCCAAGCGCACCACGGTATCGTCAGTCAATGAAGCCGCTTGTTTTAAGGCTTGCACTCCCGGGGACGAGACAGTTAAATGCGGAAATAAAATAGGTAGCGCCTGACAGGTATCTAATAATTCAAAAAATTTTTCTGGATTTTTTTCTCCTAAAGCACGCTCTAATTCCTTCCATACTCTTTCTGCCACTAAGGCATTAACTTCGCCCGCCACCGTCATTTTCTGCAATAAGGCCAAGGTCTCTGGAGCAACTGTAAATCCTAAATAAGCGTAACGAGCAAAAAAGCGGCCTACCCTTAGCAAGCGCACCGGATCTTCAACAAAGGCTGGAGAAACATGACGCAATAATTTATTTTGTATATCTTGTTGCCCACCGAAAAAATCAATGAGCTCGCCCGTGTCCAGATCATAAGCCATGGCATTGATAGTCAAGTCCCGTCGCGCTAAGTCTTCTTTTAAGCTCACTTCAGGCGAGATATCAAAGGTAAACCCTTGATAGCCTGCTTTTACTTTGCGCTCCATGCGGGCGAGAGCATATTCTTCGCGGGTTTGGGGATGTAAAAACACAGGGAATTCTTTGCCGACTTGACGGAAGCCTTGTTGTAACATGGCTGTCTCTGTACCGCCTACGACCACGTAATCCCTTTCTTTAATGGCCAGGCCTAATAATTTATCGCGAACAGCCCCTCCGACTAAATAAATTTTCATGTATGATATAGCCCTCTTAAACAAACACTGTTACCGGCATGTCGAAACCAATAGAACAACAGCAACTTCCTGGGCAGCCCGGCTTAGTTATTTCCTATTTTGGAAATAGTGTCGCAGTTCTCGCGGAGAATGGGCAAGTTATTCCGTGTCATTTACGCCGCAATCAAATGCTGCCTGTGGTAGGCGATCACGTCATCTGGCAGATGGCAGAAACGGGTGAAGGCGCTATTATCCTTGAGATTAAACCACGCCGCTCCCTTTTGGCACGCGGTGATCAGCATGGCAAGAAACAACCGCTAGCCGCTAATGTGGATAAGCTGGTCATTGTCATGGCGCCGCCGCCGATTTTTTCTGAATACCTGCTAGATCGTTATCTCGTTGCAGCAGAATTATTGCATATCGCTCCTGTGATTGTATTGAATAAAGTGGATTTATTAGATGCCCACACACAACCATTGTGCGAACAACGTTTAGCTATCTACCGCCGCATTCCTTGTCCCGTAGTATTGACCAGTGCGTTGCGGGGAGAAGGATTGTCCGCTTTAAGTGCATTGCTCAGTGGTCAATTGGCGGTGTTAGTCGGGCCTTCTGGCGTGGGTAAATCTTCCATTATTATGGCATTGGGCCATGAACAAGCGATTAAAACGGGTACCGTGAGTGATAAAGGCAGTGGCAAACACACCACCACAGCAACTCGTTTATATCAATTGCCGCAAGACGTGAGTCTCATTGATTCGCCTGGCGTGCGGGAATTTAATTTGTGGCCGGTCAATCAGCCCGAATTGTTGCAAGGATTTACAGAATTCTCTCCTTTTTTAAATCAATGCAAGTTTCGCGATTGTCAGCATTACCTCGAACCTGGATGTGGTTTGCAAGCCGCTGTGGCCCAAGGACAGGTCAGTCCCACCCGTCTTGCCAGTTACCATACCTTATTAAAAGATATTCATACTTCTTCAAAAAAACGGTAAGCGGCCATGTTGTCATCTTTACAAAAAAATTTCCGTTTACGTAGTTTTGTCAGACGTGACGGACGCATGACTGCAGCTCAAAGGCGCGCTTACACTGAACAATGGCCGCGCTGGGGACTGAGCTTGGAACAAGGCTTGCTGAACGAGACACAGGTGTTTGGTCGTACGGCGCCCTGTTTGCTAGAGATTGGATTTGGTAATGGCCAATCCTTATTGGCCGCCGCTCTTGCCTATCCCGAATTGAATTTTATAGGCGTGGAAACCCATCAGCCCGGTATAGGTAGTGTGCTGTTAGGAATCAACGCACATGCGTTGACTAATGTGCGTGTTTACAATGCCGATGCGATTGATGTGCTGGAAAAAGCGCTTCCGGATGCTAGTCTTGCCGGCATTCAACTCTTTTTTCCTGACCCTTGGCAAAAACGCCGTCATCATGCACGCCGTTTAATTCAAGCCGCCTTAGTTAACCAGTTAGCCGACAAATTAATACCAGGCGGTAGTTTACATCTAGCGACAGATTGGGAAGATTATGCCAAGCATATGCACCAGGTGCTGGCTCAGGAAAAAAAATTAATGAACCTCGCTGCACCACATGCATTTGCTGAACGCTCGTGTTATCGTCCCATTTTAAGTAAGTTCGAGCGACGGGCTTTGCGCGAAGGGCGCCAGATTTGGGAGTTACAATTTGCAAGGTGTTGATATGACAATAAGGACATTACCCATGATAATCCGGATAATCCGCTTACGTTTGCTCATAGTGTTAGTCATGTTAACCAGCCTATTGACTGCTTGTGGTCCTGTTTATCAATCGCATTATACTTACCAAGCACCGACTACCCGCATGGACCAGAAATGCGCTGCCCAATGTATGCAAGGTAAAAGTTCCTGTCTGCAAATTTGTGATTTAAAAAATTTACGTTGCGTGCAACGCGTGCATCAAGACGCCGAGTATCGCTACCAACAATATAGACAAACTCAATTAAGTCGTGGGGCCAGAGTGACCAAATCATTAAGACAATTTGAAGACCGGACCGAATGCCGCAAGTCTTGCACGTGCAGAGTGACGTTTAATACATGTTATTCTGCTTGCGGGGGCCAAGTCTTTGAACATAAAAAATGTATCGCTTTCTGTGATGAATAATGAAAATTAAAGAGAGACTAGACAACCTCTATTCACTCCCTTAAGCTTGTAACCCAAATAACGATTTACATTTATGCTGTACCTTACGCGATGGGGTGTTCCTAAAACTAATTCACGAGGATGAGTATGCGCATACGGATACTAAAACAATTCATAGTGACTCTCTTTATCAGTAGCCTGAGCATGGCAGCGTTTGCTACGGCAAAAGGGATGTACATGGGAATGATGGTAGGACCCGCAACCAACAGTGCGGCTAATCAACAAGCGCAAATCGAACAAATTCCGCCGACTGTTCCGCCTACCACGACCTTAGCCAAGCCTAGATCTAAACAATTTGGTAGCCGTGTTTTTATCGGATATCAAATCAATCCTTATGCAGGATTTGAAGGTGGTTTTACTTTTTTCTCTACCATTCATTACGACACCAAAGGCGTGCAAACCTGTTCCAGCCCTAATACGCGTGTGCGTGATATTGATATAGTGGCCAAAGGCATACTGCCTTTTAGAGAAGTCTTTGACGTGTATGTCAAAGGCGGCGTAGCGGCTTCTTACCTGACTTCCTCAGGTGCCTTTAACCCTTCTACCACTCATCCCGATTGTGGTCGCAATACGTATAATAATAAATTCAGTCCTACCTTTAGCTTTGGAGCCAGTTATTACGTCAATCAAAACTGGGTATTAGATGCGTCTTATAATGCCCTGTTAGTAGGCGGACAAGCCGGTACCATGAGCATGTTTGGAGTGGGATTCTCTTATCACTTTGTAGACCAATATTGCGGACAATTTTTGTGTTAAGGCAGGAACATAGCTGTTAAGTCATTTAAAAATTGTTTTCCCAATGCTGAGGGGCATAACGTGTCTGTTTCTAACAACAGACCGCGTTCTTTAGCGGCGTTTATTTTAGGTTCAATGTGCGAGAGGGCGAGTCCCGTGTGTTCAGTAAACAAGGTAAGCGGCACGCCTTGCGTGAGACGCAACGCATTTAACATAAATTCAAATATCAAATCAGGATCAGACACTTTAGTTTTATTTAATACACTGCGTTTGTCTGCATTCAAATAATCTTTAGGATGTTTGACTTGAGAAAAGCGCCATACCGAGTCCGTTTCTATTGCAGTTAATTTGCTATGTGCACCGGCACCTATACCTAAGTAATCTCCAAATTCCCAGTAATTACGATTGTGCAGACATTCTTTTCCCGCTTTAGCATAAGCCGAGACTTCATATTGTTGAAAATGCTGAGCTTGAATACGCGCTTGTCCCGCGATTTGCATGTCCATGATTACTTCTTCAGAAGGAAGTTGGGGCGGTTGATGATAAAACAAGGTATTCGGTTCCAGCGTGAGTTGATACCAAGAAAAATGCGTAGGTTGGCAAGCCAAGGCCAAATCAATATCGGCCAAGGCTTGTTCTACAGATTGCTGCGGCAGTCCGTACATGATATCCAAATTAAAATTACTAAAACCAGCCGCTTGCGCAATTTCAATCGCACGCAAGGCTTGAGCAGAATCGTGAATGCGGCCTAACAAACTCAACTTGTCGTTTTGTAAACTTTGTATGCCTAACGATAATCGGTTGACGCCCGCTTGGCGAAATCCTTGAAAACGCGCTTGGTCTACCGTGCCAGGATTGGCTTCCAAGGTAATTTCAATAGTCGGACTAAAACTCAGACGTTGCGCTAGCTCATTTAAAATGGTGTCAATGGCCTTAACTGAAAAAAGACTAGGCGTACCGCCGCCGAAGAAGATGCTCAAAATAGGACGCTGTCCTATCTCTGCTAAATGACAGTCAATTTCTTGCAATAAAGCACTGACGTAAGCTGCCTCCGGCAATTCCCCCAACAGCGCATGCGAATTGAAATCGCAATACGGACATTTACGCACACACCAAGGCAGATGAATATAAAGACTAAGCGGTAAAGGGCGAGTAAAAATTGGCATATCTGCATTTCAACAGTTAGAATAGCGCGCATTGTAACAGTTCAAGAGGGAGCATTCATGGCAAAACGTATCAAAGTGGCAATTACGGGTGCAGCAGGACAAATAGGCTATGCCTTAATATTCAGAGTGGCCTCAGGCCAAATGTTTGGTCCCGACACCGAAGTCGAGCTTAATCTATTGGAATTAGAACAAGCCCTACCTGCCTTAAAAGGCGTGGGCATGGAATTAGACGACTGCGCTTTTCCTCTTTTGAAGAAAGTAACCCTCACTTCAGACGTCAATGTAGCCATGCAAGACGTAAACTGGGCCGTCTTAGTCGGTTCCGTCCCCCGCAAAGAGGGCATGGAACGTTCGGATTTATTGAATATCAATGGCAAAATCTTTACCACCCAAGGCCGTGCCATCAATGATCACGCTGCCAAAGACGTACGCGTCTTCGTAGTCGGCAACCCGTGCAACACCAATTGTTTGATAGCCATGCACAATGCCCCCAATGTGCCGCACGACCGCTTTTATGCCATGACCATGCTAGATGAACTACGCGCCCGCAGCCAATTAGCCATCAAAGCTAACCTCCCTGTCACCGCCGTCACCGACATGATCATCTGGGGCAATCATTCTTCCACCCAATATCCCGACTTTTATCACGCCAAGCTAAACGGCAAACCCGCCACCGACATCATCACTGACCTGCATTGGTTACAAGATGATTTCATCTCCCTCATACAAAAACGCGGCGCCGCCGTCATCAAACAACGCGGCGCTTCATCCGCCGCCTCCGCCGCCAACGCCGCCCTAATGTCTGTCTACCGCCTCACCCACGACACCGCCCCCAACGACATGTTCTCCGTCGCCCACTGCTCACAAGGCGAATACGACATACCCGAAGGATTAATTTTCTCTATGCCCAGTCGAGTAGAAAAAGGACAATTTAAAGTAGTCACCGGATTGACACAGAATGAATTTGGACAACAGAAAATAAAAATCACCTTGGATGAGTTGGTGAAAGAGAGAGACATTGTGAAGGAGTTGGGGTTGATTGGTTAAATTATTTTTTCATAATTCGGTTTAATTGCCTCACAAATGGTGAGCTGTGAAGCGTTGCCAAATTTATTCCTCCGCTATTTTTATAAAATCCGTCAAAATTTTTAAGGATTAGGACACGACTATCCTTATAACCTACATTTTTGATTTGGTCTTTCAGTTTACCGATAGATTCCTCAAATTGAGGATTTGGTTTTAAATGCGCAAACAGAATATTTTTCAATTTAACAAATAGTTGTGCTCTAACAAGCTTTTGGGGTACCCCCATTTTTGGGGAGTTGTATTGTAAAAAAATTTAACATACCCTGCCTGTCTGATGGATGCGGGCCGGACTTTTGAATTGGTGATGAGCGATAACAAAATAAGAGGATTATTCAATGCAGCATAAAAAAGAGAAAGAGAAGGGAGTTGATAAAGATACTGAGCGAGTGGATGCATTGTTAGAAGAAATGCCTAGTGATCTATCTTTCGATGGAGCAATAGCTGAAATGCTTACTGAAGCGATAAAAATAGGGGGTGATCATTATCTTGATTTTTGTAAATTACTTATTAACGACTATTCCCATTGGGTTCAGGAAGCTGAAAAGAAACAAACTAAACAATGTGATAAAGACAATAAAGAAATAGTGCTGAGAGGTTATTATAAAGCGTTAGTTGCGGCTGCTCGCGCAGAAGTTTTTTTACGAATAAGTGACTATCTTGAAAAAAATAAAAGACCGTTTGCAGATTTAAATGATTATTATGTTCGTATCTCAACGGAAATTCTGAGTAAGCAGGGGGCGAAACAATATGGGATAACCTTATTCAGAGAAAGAATGCAGCGCGCGATCAATAGCCGCATGAAAGCGTCATGGGAAAAATTGGGGGAAAGTGTTTATAGACAGAAGCTGTCAAAATATCTAGAAAAATTATTGGTAGAATTCGAAGACGAAATGAAGCTTTATTGGCCTAAACCATCTTATCGTGATTTTAAACGATTGGGCATCGCGCTGACAGATGAAACGCCTACAGGACTGCAAAAAGTCAAAGCCTATTGTGAGAGTAAGGCAAGGAAGTGGCAATCTATGCATAATAGCTGCTTGAAATTGTATACAGCGTTAATTATGGAATTTGAAGCTGGTACGATAGAAGAGCAATGTAAAAAAGAATTTAAACGCTACAAAGAAAAACTAGCGAGACGTATTTGGAAATCTCGCGATAAATGTATACCAAGTAAATATCGCGAAATGGCAGACACCTTTGAAAAATTTATAGAAAAAATTGATGAAAAATATATTGATGCTGATTTTGTAGAAAAAGAAACAGGAAATAATCTTGCATTGATGGCAAAAAAATATGGTAATAGGGAATTGTATCTTTTTATCCGACACCAATGTGGTTTAGAAATAGAAGAGTTATACCATCCTAATAATCGAGGTTTATCTTTAAAAGATTATCAAGAACTTGGATGCGCAAATGAAGAGTTAGCACAAATGGCTCAAGAAAAAATAGAAGCGGTAGAACCCTTGTTTCAGCATTTTGATTTATTAGAACAGAGAGTGCGTCATTATGCAGATAATTGGCAAGAAGAGGCTCAAAAAAGAAAAAAATATCCTAAATCATGGAATCCACTTCATCAATTAGGTAGTTTGTGCATTTCTATAGGAGATGGTTGGGGCGAAAAATGTCCTTTTGAAGAACGTGAACATCAAGCTCAGAATATGCTGATGTTGATAGAAGAGTATCGCTATGAAAAAGAAAAACTGCCTGAATTTATTATGCGGTTTAATACGCTACACAATAGTATTAAAGATGGTTTATTAGGTGTGTTACGGCCGGGACGATTGAAGGGTGCGATGGGTAGCTCATTAACATTTTTTAACCAGAGCAGTTATGTATCAATTCCTTTCACGAAATCACCGCCTATATCATCAAGAAACGAAAGTAACAATGGCGATAATGTGGTTATAAATGCTAGTGCTTTAGAACCATTAAATAATGAAAATAAGAAGTTAAAAAATTAAGTTGTTGTATTGCTTTGCTAAATAAAAGCCAAAAATCTGAGAGTAAAAAGAAGCTATTTCTAATATAAGCAAGCGTAGCCATGATGGTAGCCTTGATGCCGTTTTTTTGGCATCAAGGATAAACCTCAAAACATACATTCAAAAACAAAAAATAATTCATCACAAAAACAATTCATTATGGTTAACTATCGCAGAAACAAAATTAAAGGCGGCTCCTATTTCTTCACAGTAACCTTGCGCGATCGCCGATCAAAATTATTAACCGACCACGTCAATTTACTAGGAAACGCGATGCGAAAAGCCAGAAAAGAGAACCCATATCAAACTAAGGCCATTGTAATTTTACCTGACCACTTGCACGCTATATGGCAATTACCCGAAGAGGACGCTGACTATTCAACACGTTGGCGGAAAATTAAAAGTTATTTCACAAAAGAAATCATAAAAGCCGACATAAAAATAAATAAAAACCATCACGGAGAATACGATATATGGCAACGTCGATTTTGGGAACATACCATCAGAAATGAACTGGATTTAATAAGGCATATAGATTATATCCATTTCAATCCTGTAAAGCATGGGTTAGTAAAAGAGGTAAGAGATTGGCCGTATTCTAGCTTTCATGCTTATATGGACGAAGGAGCGTGTTTAGAAGATATAGGGAAAAGAGGGAGAGAATTGGTGGCTGTTGTTGGTGAGTAAATTGAATGAAAAGCCCTTGATGCCAAAAAACGGCATCAAGGCTACCTGCGTGGCTACGCTCGCTTTAATATTAAGTCCAAACCGCAATCACCCCCATGGTTACCAACCCCAGCGCCAAACACCCAAACTCCAACATCCCTTGTTTCTTTTCAATACGCCTCTGATGAAAGCGAATATGATGCAAGGCAGAAATATACAAGAAAGTCCCTGCGGCAAAGGCGTTAAAGATGGCTTCGATTAATTCGCCGCCCATGGAGTGCGTGAATAAACTCACTACGGTTCCCAGTGCAATACCTAAGGGTGTCATCAAAGAAAAAATAATGATGATAGTGGAAATGCGCGCGAACGACAGTTGATAGCGCATCAAGGTGACGCATAAAGCAAAACTGGCGGAGCCTTTATGCGCCATGATGGCGATGAAAATAAGCAAGGCTTGCGCAAACGTATCACCCACACCTAATGCAGCACCTTCAATCAGGGAATGCAGAATTAAAATCAGAGCTAAAATATGGGGAATGGCGGTGTGTTGTTTTTCCGTGGTGCTGATGAAGGATAATCTTTCCAAAAACAGCAACAATAAAAAACCAATCGCACAAATCGCTTCGGGCACAGGATAATAGAGGTTTTCATATAACTCATGAAAGACGGCGATGGAGTTAGGCAGCATGTGGAAAAAAGCCACACCCAAAAATATCCCACTGGCCAAGGCTTCACCCAATTCAAAGGAATCATTATGTTTTATTTTGCCCTTGGTTTTTAGGGGATAAGCGACGGCAGCAATACTGGTTAAAAAAATAAGTAAAGCAGCCACTATTTTATAGGCAATCAAAGTCACCGTGTTGTCCTGTTTTGTATAAAAAGCAATCGCTAATCCTAATGGGAAATGAAAGAATTCGCTACATAATGTTTATATGCTGCACACAACCCTGAACTTGATTCAGGGGTCAGTGCTTGCACCAGAGGGAAGAATCGCGCGCTTCGCTTCCCCCTCTATTTTAAAACCCCATCGCGTAAGGTTCAGCGGTTCCCGCTGAAGAAGTACACACACTTGAGAACCTCTTTCATATCAGGGATACTGCACCCATGATGGATTTAAGCCTTGCTCAAAAAATAGCCGTGTGGGCACTCCCACTCATTTTTGCCATTACCCTGCATGAAGTGGCGCATGGGTATGTGGCGTCTTTATTTGGTGATCAAACCGCACGACTCTCAGGTCGTTTAAGTCTCAACCCACTTAAGCACGTAGACCCTATGGGTACTGTCGTGGTTCCTCTATTGATGCTAATAGTCGGTAGTAGTTTTATTTTTGGTTGGGCTAAACCGGTACCCGTCGATGGGCGTAATCTTCGTCATCCGCGCCGCGATATGGCCATCGTTGCTTTGGCCGGACCTTGTTCTAATATACTCATGGCTATTTTTTGGGGCTTGATCGCTAAGCTGGGAATTTTAGCCGAACAAGGTGGAAATTCATGGTTAGGCCAACCTTTAGATTACATGGGCATGGCCGGCGTCACCATCAATATAGTCTTGGCCGTTCTCAATCTGATTCCTTTGCCCCCTCTCGATGGCGGCCGAGTGCTTGCCAGCCTACTCCCACCCCGTGCTGCTTACATCTTGAGTTTGATAGAACCCTATAGCTTTTTTATTCTTATCTTGCTGCTATTTTCCGGCGTATTAAGTCTAGTCATGGCACCGTTTGTCTTTTTACTCATACGTTTGATAGTCGGGATGTTTGGATTAGCTTAAATTTAAGCTGTAATGAATTAAGCCGCATCCTGAACGTCAATTTTTAAGTTAAGCCCATCTCGGTCGACTAAATCCTGCAAACATAATCTGACAAACTGCTGTTGAGAATAGCCAAGCTTTTTAGCATATTGAGCAGCGGCTTTTGGACTGACATATCGTCTGCCATGTTCTATATCACACAAATACTGCCTGGAAACACCTAGTAATTTAGCAAATTCAACCTGCGACATTTCTTCACTTTGACGAATAGCTAATAGTAAATTAGCTAACGTCAACTTACCCCTTGCAAGCGTTTCCAAAAATTGCGATGTCAGGCTAATTTTTTTAGTAGTCATGCTTATTGACCTCTAATACTTTAATGATTTCTATCTTACCTTCATGATCTATTAGATAAATGGCCCTATAAGCTTTACTCAATCTAACAGATCGTTGTCCTGACCTTTTTCCTTGTAATGGCTCATCATGGTATCCAGGTATTTTTCTGACTTCATTTAATCCTTCGTGTTCTATGCTATCCACCCATGATTGCAGTTTGCGCACGATATGAATGGGAATTCTGATCAAATCTTGCTTTGCTTGTTTTGTAAGAATAACTGTAAAAATGTTCAAAATTAGTTTCTCCCTTAACTATACCCTTATTAAGGGTACATTTCAATCAATCAGAATATTTTATTGTTTAAGCGGATAAAGAGATGAAATGGTGAAAGGAAAGAGCGAGGAGGAAAATCTACCAATAAAAACCCCGCCTAAGCGGGGTTTTTTTATAGCGTTACATCGCTTACATCATACCGCCCATGTCTCCCATGCCGCCGCCGTGTCCGCCACCCATTGGGGCTTCATCTTTTGGCGCATCAGTGATCATGCATTCGGTTGTAATCATCATACCGGCCACAGAGGCTGCTTGTTGTAAGGCGGTGCGAGTGACTTTGGTGGGATCTAAAATACCCATTTCCAACATGTCGCCGTATTCGCCTGTTGCAGCGTTAAAGCCGTTATTGCCTTTGCTTTCGACCACTTTATTTAAAATGACGGAAGCTTCGTAACCGGCATTGGCCACGATTTGGCGCAATGGTGCTTCGAGTGCGCGGGAAATCAATTGCACACCTACGGTCTGAGCATCATTGTCACCTTTCACATTTTTCAATGTTTGCATGACACGGATGAGGGCTACGCCACCACCAGGAACCACGCCTTCTTCTACCGCTGCACGGGTTGCGTGCAAGGCATCTTCGACGCGGGCTTTCTTTTCTTTCATTTCAAGTTCAGAAGCCGCACCTACTTTGATGACAGCCACACCACCGGCTAATTTAGCGACGCGTTCTTGCAATTTTTCACGGTCGTAGTCAGAAGTGGTTTCTTCAATACGCGCTCTTAATTGCTGAATGCGATCTTGAATGTCTTTTTTGTCGCCAGCACCGTCAATAACCGTGGTGTTATCTTTACTGATATGCACGCGTTTTGCGGAACCTAAGTCTTTGACAGTCGTGGATTCTAAAGTGCGTCCCACTTCTTCGGCAATGACTTGGCTTTTGGTCAACACAGCAATGTCTTGCAACATTTCTTTACGTCTATCACCAAAGCCAGGCGCTTTCACCGCGCATACTTTGACAATGCCACGCATGTGGTTAACAACTAAGGTAGCTAACGCTTCGCCTTCCACATCTTCCGCGATAATTAATAAAGGACGACCTGATTTAGCAACGGCTTCCAATACAGGTAATAAATCACGAATAGAAGAAATCTTCTTGTCCGTAATTAAAATAAAAGGATTGTCTAACTCAGCCGTCATGTTTTGTTGATTGGTAATAAAGTAAGGAGATAAATAACCTCGGTCGAATTGCATCCCTTCCACCACATCGAGTTCGTTATCTAAACCAGAACCTTCTTCCACCGTGATCACGCCTTCTTTACCCACTTTAGCCATAGCATCAGCAATGATGCGGCCAATGGCTTGGTCGGAGTTAGCAGAAATAGTACCGACTTGAGCTATTGCTTTGTCATCTTTGCAAGGTACGGACAATTTCTTTAAGCTTTCCACAGCGAGAGCAACGGCTTTATCAATACCACGCTTTAAATCCATGGGATTGTAACCGGCTACGACTGCTTTTAAGCCTTCTGAGTAGATGCGACGTCCGAGTACGGTAGCGGTGGTCGTGCCATCGCCTGCTTCGTCTGAAGTATGAGAAGCCACTTCTTTGAGCATTTGCGCACCCATGTTTTCGAATTTGTCTTCAAATTCAATTTCTTTAGCAACAGTAACACCGTCTTTAGTAATAGTAGGCGCACCAAATTTTTTATCTATGACCACATTGCGACCACAAGGGCCCATGGTAATTTGTACGGCATCCGCTAGGTTATTCACCCCAGCCAACATCAATTGGCGGGCTCTTTCACTGTATACGACTTCTTTAGCAGCCATGATTCTGTCCTCTTAAAAATAAATAAATGATTGGGATGGGGGAGTTATTCAAGAACGCCCATGACATCCTCTTCACGCATTACTAACAATTCTTTTCCTTCGAGTTTGAAGCTAGTGCCTGAGTATTTACCAAACAATACTTTGTCACCGGCCTTAACTTGCAAGGGCTGAATTTTGCCGTCTATATATCGGCCATTACCAATTGCTAAGATGACGCCTTCCATGGGTTTTTCTCCCTCTGCTGAATCCGGAAGAACGATTCCACCTTGCGTCATAGTTTCTTTTTTCTTAGGTTCAACCACTAACCTATCGCCTAAAGGGCGAATTTTAGAAGCATTTGCCATAATTCATCTCTCCACTCGGTTAAAAATAGACAAAGTATATAGTTCGTTATGATGTAGCCACGGTTATCCTTTTTTATAAACATATAAGTGGCATAGTGCGTATATAGGGGCGATAGATAGGATTTCAAGGGTGAGGTAACAGAATAAGCAGCGGTTCCTGCAAATGAGGGTTATTTTACCAACAATACTAATACTTCTTGCTCTTCTACCTTATAAATCAAACGTAAATGATTGACGTCTTCACTATATAGTCCTGTCAATCCTTCAATTTTCTTGACCCCAGGTGGACGAGGGTTGATGGCCAAGGTTTCAATTAATTTAATGATGGTCATTTGCTGTTTGCGCGAAAATGAACCAATTTGTCTTTGGGCCGCCGGTGCAATTTGGACGAGGTAAGGAGTATGGGTCACGACACATTAACCTATTTCATCTGTCAAATCGCGTAAGGTAATGGTCCCTTTGTTCCTGGCTTCTTGCAGTGCTTCAACAGCTTCTTCCAAATCACTTTTACTCTGGGATTCTTCCAATAAAAATAAATCTTCCAAAGGCACAATGGCCGCAATGTCTTTGCCACGGCGGGTCAAGATAATCCTTTCTTTATGGTGATATACCCTGTTAACGAGTTCAGAAAACTCTTCTCTGGCTTCTACGGTATTAATGGAAGTGGTTGTCATGTCTATTTCCTTATAAATATGCCGTGTTGATAGGGTGGAGCCTGCCCCCATCCTGGAGGCAGTTTGCTACTTATGCTAAAGAAGTCTCTTCTTTTTCCATCGCTTCAGCGTACTTACCCATAGCCGCTAAGCTATTTAATTTAGCGCGCTTATAGAACGCTTTTTGTGCAGCAGGAATATTTTTCGCTTGTCCCTGCCAGGTTTTTAAGCAGTAATCTTGCAAAGCACGGGCATAGGAAAAACTGACATTCCAAGGTAAATAACCCATTTGATTCATCAGATTTAAGTGGGCAGTGGCTTGTTCTGGTGTTTGTCCGCCGGACAAGAAATTAATGGTGGGGACGGCCGCCGGGACGGTACGTTTCAACACACGCAGTGTTGCCTTAGCAACTTCTTCGGCGCTGGCTTTTTGTGGACACGCTTTGCCACTAATGACCATGCTCGGTTTTAATACCACATATTCCAATTGTACTTTGTGACGGTAAAGTGCTTTAAATACCGCACGCAATACCGGTTCAGACACTTCTTCACAGCGGGCCAATGTATGGTCGCCATCTATCAATACTTCAGGTTCTACAATGGGAACAATACCGATTTCCTGACAAATGGCGGCATAACGTGCCAAGACTTCTGCATTTGTTTTGATCGCTAAACGACTGGGGGTGCTGCCAGAAATGGTATATACCGCACGCCATTTTGCAAAACGGGCGCCTTTTGCTTTATAGTCCGCCAATCTTTCCGGCAGGCCGTCTAACCCTTGTGTAATGTTTTCATCAACGGTATTTGCTAAATGCACTAACCCTTTGTCCACTTTAATGCCAGGTACTACATTCATTTGAGCCAAGGCATCGGGAAAAAGTAAGCCTTGACTGGTCTTTTGTCCCAAGGTTTCTTCATACAGGATGACGCCGGCGATAAATTGATTAAATTGCGGCGAACTAATCAATAGTTCTCTGTAAGTACGTCGGGTTTCTTCGGTGGATTCTATACCGACCGCTTGAAATCGTTTACTGATGGTAGCCGTGCTTTCGTCTGCTGCCAAAATACCTTTGCCTTTGGCGGCTAATTTATTAATCGTTGCTTCTAATTCTTTATACATAGTCATGGTGTCATTCCTTTAGCCTACTGAATTTGGGCGCAAGCGTAGCATAAATTTTGTTGGGAATCGAGGTATGGTGCCCCCGCCAACTTAATACGCCTTAGCAAAGATCACTCGCTGCGGACTAGGCTGACCAGTGAAAATACAGGTGCCTGGCCCCGAAGCATTATCAAAAGGAACACAACGAATAGTCACACTTAAATCTTGCTTAATTTTGGCTTCAACTTCTGCACTACCATTCCAGTGCGCGAGAGCAAAGCCACCGTCGCCAGCAAAAAACGCATAAAAATCTTCGGCACTATTTATCAAGACAGTATTTTGTTTTAAAAAAATCCGGGCGCGCTGTAATAGATTAGCTTGCATGTCATCTAATTCTTTTACTACCGTTGCAATAAATTCTTGACGGGGTTGCGATACTCTTTCTTTATAGGATTTATCTCGACGTCCTTTAAAGACGGTATTGGCCTCACATTCTTTTTTGCCAATTTCCAAACGCAAAGGAATCCCTTTCTTCACCCAACTCCAAGCTTTTTCACCACCTGTTAATTCTCGGGTATCGATTTCCACATTCAACAGGCGGTTATGATAAGGGATTTTCCGCAACTCATCGGCCAAGGTTTGACAATAAGTCAAAATAGCGGCGCGATCACTGTCGTTATGAATGATAGGCAGTAACACAATATGAGAAGGCGCGATTTTAGGTGGTAACACTAACCCATCATCATCGCTATGCATCATAATCAACCCACCAATCAGTCTAGTGGAGACTCCCCATGAGGTCGTAAACACAAATTCTTCTTTACCTTCCGCATTTAAATATTTGATGTTAAATCCGCGTGCAAAATGTTGGCCTAAGAAATGAGAGGTACCAGCTTGTAAGGCTTTTTTATCTTGCATGAGGGCTTCAATGCAATAGGTATTGACGGCACCAGGAAAACGTTCACTGGCGGTTTTTTCTCCTTTCACTACTGGCATAGCCAGGTAATCTTCAGCAAAGCGCGTGTAGATTTCTAACATTTGCAAGGTTTCGTGCTGAGCTTCTTCCGCAGTGGCATGCGCTGTGTGTCCTTCTTGCCAGAGAAATTCCGTGGTGCGTAAAAATAAACGGGTGCGCATTTCCCAACGCACGATATTGGCCCATTGATTAGTTAACATCGGTAAATCCCTATAGGATTGTATCCAACGTGAAAAGGCTTCACCAATGATGGTCTCTGAGGTAGGGCGAATGATGTAGGGTTCTTCTAAAGGACTGGCTGGAACTAATTTACCGTTTTCATCTTTTCCCAAACGCGTATGTGTTACCACGGCGCATTCTTTGGCAAACCCTTCAATGTGTTCTGCTTCTTTTTGCATGTAACTCATGGGAATGAGTAGTGGAAAATATAAATTTTTATGGCCAGTGGCTTTAAATGCGGCATTTAAAACAGACTGCACATTTTCCCAAATCGCATAACCCCAAGGTTTAATGATCATGCAACCGCGTACGGGAGAAATTTCCGCTAAATCCGCCGCTTTAATGACTTGTTGATACCATTCGGGGTAATTTTCCTCACGTGTAGGCGTGATGGCAGTTTTAATTTTTATGGCTTGATTGGATTTCATGTAATAGTTGCTCCACATGGCCAGGCACGCGGACTTTACGCCAAATGCCCGTCACTATTCCTTGCTCATTGATAAGAAAAGTCGAACGTTGTATGCCTAAAAAGGTTTTACTAAATAAACTTTTTTTATTGATCACACCATAGGCTTCACACACATTGGCATCGCTATCCACCAACAGGGTAAAAGGTAGCGCATATTTACTTTTGAAGCGATGATGATTGTTAGCATTATCTTTGGAAACACCTAAAATTTCTACGCCCTGTGTTTTAAACTCAGCAAAACGATCACGAAAATCACAAGCTTCTTTAGTGCAACCGGGCGTCTGGTCTTTAGGATAAAAATACAGCACGACTTTTTTACCGCGCAAGTGGCTCAAGGTTAGTTTCTGTTGTTCTACTTCAGTAGGCAAAGTAAATTCTGGCGCGATATCGCCTATCTTTAAAGTCATCATGGTCTCGCTGAGAAAAAATTTTAGGAAGGATATCACAAAAATAGATATTTATATTGTCAGTGCGGTATTAGATTAAAAAAAACACCCTCAATTTTGAGGGTGTCTTTATTTAAAGCGGGAAGGGTTTAAGGTTAGTTGCTGACAGCTCTACCAACTAAACCACCACCGACTGCACCTACGACAGTGCCTGCGGTACTACCGCCTGTGATTGCATTACCTGCGACGCCACCTAATGCAGCACCGCCTACGGTTCCCATGTCTTGATTGGTACATGCTGCCAATGAACCCATGGTTAATAGGATTGCAAAGCCATTAATAAGAAATTTTTTCATGGTGACCACCTCGTCCTTTTTGTATTGTGTTCTTCTATTTTAGCAATTATTTAAGAAGGAATGAGCGGTACTCCCCCTGATTGTTGATTGTTAAAGCTTTCCATAACCAAGGGAGCAAAGATTGGACAAGTTCTGGCCATTGCCAGGGAGGATTGATGACGACTAAACCGCAACCATTCAAGTGGTTAGGTAAATCGGGGTAAATCGTTAATTCAATGGCTAAGACAGGCTGGGGCAGGGTTTCTTTGAGGGTAAGGTAAAAGTGTTGGACGGTTTTTTTTTCTTTAATAGGGTACCAGACCGCATACACACCGGATTCAAATCGTTTGAGTGCGGCGGGCAAAGAATGAGCAATACGAGTGAATTCATCCGGGTCTTCATAAGGTGGGTCAATCAAGATCAATCCGCGATGCTCACGCGGCGGTAAAAACGCTTTTAACCCCAAGAAGCCATCCGTGTGATGGACAGCGACTTGCTTATCACCGACAAAACAAGTGTGCAGTGATTGATATTCTTGTGGTTGTAACTCACAAACCACCATACGGTCGTGCGCCCGTAGAAAGTGGCGGGCCAAGAGAGGGGAGCCGGGGTAATAGCGTAGAGAAGCGAATTTAGATGCCGTCAGGCGATTATTAATCTGATGTACGGCATGCAAATAATCTTTGATCAAAAGAGGCGGTTTTTCTTCTTGTATGATTTTTTCAATACCCAGACTGTATTCTTTATTTTTACTGGCGAACTCAGAAAATAAATCGTAATACCCCGTTCCAGCATGGGTATCAATGTAGCAAAAGGGCGTGTCTTTGCGGTGTAGCGCTTGTATGAGAGAAATTAAAATGACATGTTTAATCACATCAGCGAAATTACCAGCATGATAGACGTGACGGTAATTCATGCTTTTAATCCCACAGCGGATAATGTTCTAAATGAATGGTCTCACCAAAAAATAATTTGGCATTGCGGGCAAAGGAATCGGTGTAGTCAGACACATAGAAATGTTTGTTACTCGTGCCTTGGTCGTTTAAAAGAAGGTTTTCATCTAGTTGCATCTTGACGGTTTGTGCCACGATGTCCGAAGAATCAATAATGTCTATGGTTTTTTGTTGGGACTGTTGATAGTGCAGCAAAATACGTTCTTTAATGATGGGGTAGTGGGTGCAGGCCAGTATCAAAGCATCAATTTCTTGCAGTGAAGGATGCGCCAAGTAAACGTCTAGCAGTGAATCAATCACCAGATGATTTCCAAATTCTTCTATGGCGGATGCAAGCAAGTTAGTCGAATACGCAGAAAGATTAATGTCTAATTTCAAAGAATCAACTTTTCGTTTAAAAATATTCGAGTTGACTGTTTGCCTTGTGCCGATCAGCCCTATGCGCTTGGCCGCATAATTTCCTTTGAGTAGATGGACCACGGGGTCCACGACATTGACCACAATGGCTCGGTTACCTATATATTCTTTTACCAATTCATAAGCGGCAGCAGTGGCTGAATAACAAGCAATAAGGATAAGTTTGCATTCTTGTTGCAGGAGCATCTGTGCAATTTTAACGGCATAGGCTTGTATGGCTGCCGTTGATTTATCACCGTAAGGCATATGAGCGGTATCGCCAAAATAAATGATGTTTTCTTTAGGTAGATGAGCGACTAAGGCTTTGGCAACGGTAAGACCGCCTATTCCGCTATCGAAAATACCTATTGGTCGTGAGGTTGTGTGATTAGATGTCATCATGTTTCAATCGCTTATGCGAGTGTAGAGAGTATCTACCCTAAGCCGGCTTGATTTCAATAGTAGAGAGTAGAGAAGGAGAAATCACGACTAATTTTAGAGGAAACGATTAAAAATTGTTCCAAAAAAAAGCAAAAAAAGAAGAGCGCCCTTGCAATTTCATCGTGCAACCTCAATAAAAATATCGGTATAATGGAGAGTGTTTATTGTTTTGAATTTTTTACTTAAGTAAACAAAAGGAGTTGGACAATGAAGAAAGCAACAGCTGTATTATTTGCAATGGTAATGATGGGTGTTTTATTGAGCGGCTGCTATTCAAGATCCTGCGAACAACCCGTTCCAGTTTCCTTGAAAGGTGAAGGCTAGTCACATCTGCTAATCCACCATCTCACAAAAAAGGGCATCTTTACAGATGCCCTTTTTATTTTTCCCCCGTCATCCCAGCGAAGGCTGGGACATCCCCGCGAAGGCGGGGACCCATCTTACTTACAACACTTGTTCTAACCCCACTACCAACTTATTTAAGGTCATGACTTTTTCGCAGGCCACGCATACCCCTGGCATAAAACAAACCCTATCTATACTGTCGTGTCTTAAGGTGAGCGTTTCTCCTGGACTGCCAAAGATGATTTGTTCATGGGCCAGAAGTCCAGGCAAGCGCACAGCATGAATGGGAACGTGACGATAATTAGCACCGCGGGCACCCTTCACATTTTCACGCGAGCCTTTTTCAGGTTGATTCAAGTGATCGCTTCCCTCGGCCAATAATTCCGCAGTACGCAAGGCTGTCCCTGAAGGACTATCGGCTTTAGCATCGTGATGCATTTCTATAATTTCCACGTGGGGCATGTATTTCGCGATTTCTTTCGCATATTTCATCATCAAGACGGCGCCCAAGGCAAAATTAGGTGCGATAATGCCACCCAATTTTAATTTTTCACATTGGATTTTTAATTGTTCAATTTGTTCCATGGTCAGACCTGAGGTGCCAATCACGGGTCTTGCACCTGCTTCAATGATGGTTTTAGTGTTGGCATAGACGGCATCCGGATGCGTAAAGTCCACTACCACGTCGGCATGACTGTCTTTAATGACTTTCTTTAAATCATATTCTCTGCCGATTTGGCCTACTAAGGCAAAATTACCGCGTTCGCGCAGTGTCGCAACAGTCATTTGGCCCATACGCCCGAAGGCGCCGTTAACGAGGACATTAATTTTCATGTTTTTTCCTATATAAACATTGCTTAGACAGGGGGTATTTTGGAACAATGAGCGCTGCAATTATAGGTGATGAGACGTGATTGATAAAGCAGGTTACCGATACGGCGTTGGAATTATTTTAGTCAATGAAAAACGACAGGTTTTCTTTGCTAAGCGTATTGGTATGTCGGCCTGGCAATTTCCCCAAGGCGGAATGAAAGAAGAAGAATCCCCTGAACAAACGATGTACCGCGAGTTAAAAGAAGAAATTGGCTTGAATCCCGAAGATGTCAAAGTCGTGGCTTCTTCGCGGCGTTGGTTACGTTATAAGCTGCCCACGCGTTTAGTGCGTCATTATGCTAAGCCCTTATGTATAGGTCAAAAACAAAAATGGTTTTTACTACAGTTAATTAATCCCAATGCCAAAATTAATTTGGAAGCGAATGGCGATCCGGAATTTGATTCTTGGGCCTGGGTTGCTTACTGGTATCCTCTGCGACAAGTGGTTTTGTTTAAACGACGAGTGTATTTAATGGCATTGAAAGAATTTGCCAAAATGGTGTTAACCAAGCGACGCAGAGAAAAACGCGCATGTTAATGACCTTGCGGCACATCATACAAGAGGTTTCTAGCGCTGAAGATTTTAGCGAAGCCTTAAATATTATGGTGAAACGCATAGCCGATGCGTTGGCCACGCAAGCCTGTTCTATTTTTTTGTTGGACCGTCATCACGGGGAATATGTGTTGGCCGCGACCCAAGGGTTAAACGCAAAAGCAGTGGGCAAAGTGCGTATTCCTATCAATAAAGGCTTAATTGGGCTAGTCGGCGAACGCGAAGAACCCATCAACATTGATGATGCCAAAGAACATCCGCGTTTTCTTTATGTTCCCGAAGTGCAAGAAGAAGCGTACAGAGCATTTCTCGGCACACCGGTGATTTATCATAGGCAAGTATTGGGCGTGTTGATTGTTCAACAACAAGAGCCACGCCGTTACGATGAATCCGAAGAAGCTTTTTTAGTGACGCTCGCGACCCAGCTTGCCGCCATTATTGCTCATGCCGAAGCGACAGGCGCGTTGGTCACTTTGCTGGAAAGTGCTAAAGAAAAACGCCATGAATTAGTCTATTCCGGTGTTCCAGGCGCTCCAGGCATTGGTATGGGATGCGGTGTGGTGGTGTATGTTCCTTTTGATTTAGATGCGGTTCCCGATCATCAACCCGATGATGTAGACGCTGAAATTACTTTGCTGAAATCAGCATTTACTACTGTGCGTGAAGAATTACGTTTGTTAGGGGAACGTTTATATCCTAGTTTGCCAGCGGAAGAGCGCGCTCTATTTGATGTCTATCAACGTATCTTAGAGAGTGCAGAGTTGAGCAACGAAATCACTGACAATATCCGTCTCGGAAATTGGGCACCCGGGGCCTTGCGTGAAGTGATACAAGCGCACGTGCGCCGCTTGGAAAGTTTAGAGAATGAATACATGCGTGAACGCGCGACGGATATTCGTGATCTAGGCTTACGCTTATTAGTTTGTTTGCAAAAAAACGATAGGGCCACACCTAAATATGCTGAGCGCACTATATTAATCGGAGAATCTCTCACGCCAGCCGATTTAGCCGAAGTGCCTGAGGGCTGTTTGGCCGGTGTGATTTCAGCCACCGGTTCAGGTAATTCCCACGTGGCTATTTTGGCCAGGGCCATGAAAGTGCCCACCGTCATGGGGGTGGGTGAAACGCCTTTTCATGAATTACAAGATAAAGAAATCATTGTGGATGGTTATTACGGCCAGATTTATCTTTCACCTAGCCCCTCTTTAAGAGCAGAGTTTCAACGCTTAATGCAAGAAGAACAAAAACTCGATGCGGAGTTGGATGAGATTAGAGATTTGCCTGCCGAAACCAAAGATAAGCATCGTATAGGCTTGTTAGTTAATACGGGATTAGGCGCCGATATCAGTATTTCATTAGCAACGGGTGCAGAAGGCGTGGGGCTTTACCGTACTGAAATTCCTTTTTTAATGCGCGACCGTTTTCCATCAGGCGAAGAACAACGCATCATCTACCGACAATTACTCGCCTCTTTTGCACCTAGGCCAGTCATTATCCGCACCTTAGATGTGGGCGGAGACAAGCCACTCCCTTATTTCCCCATTGTAGAAGATAATCCTTTCCTGGGTTGGCGCGGGATACGCATTACCTTGGACCATCCGGAAATTTTTCTCTCTCAAGCGCGCGCCATGCTGCGTGCCAGTGAAGAATTCAATAATATGCGCATCATGTTGCCCATGATTACGGACGTGAGTGAAGTGGATGAAGCGCTGCGCTTGCTTAAAAAAGCGTATCTGGAAGTCTGTGATGAAGGATATAACATTGTCATGCCCCAAATTGGTGTGATGATTGAAGTGCCTGCTGCCGTCTACCAAGCCCGTGCGCTGGCTAAACGGGTTGATTTTCTTTCTGTAGGCAGTAATGATTTAACGCAATATATTTTGGCGGTGGATAGAAATAATCCACGCGTTGCTAATCTTTACGACGCTTTGCACCCGGCGGTATTGCGCGCACTGATACAAGTAGTGGAAAATGGCCACCAAGAAGGTAAGCACGTGAGTATTTGTGGGGAAATGGCAGGCGATCCGGTAGCGGTCATGTTATTGTTGGCCATTGGATTTGATTCTTTAAGTATGAATGCGTCTTCCGTGGGTCGCGTGCGCTGGGTAATCCGTCATATGACTAAGAAAAAAGCGGCGAAATTATTGCACGAAGTGCTCAGCATGGAGAGTAGTGTCATGATACGTTGCCACATGGAATTAGCATTAGAACGGGCAGGTTTAGGTCATTTAATTCGGGCGGGAAGATAATGTTAACGTATCCTTCAATCAATCCTATCGCATTTCATATTGGCAACTGGCCAGTCTATTGGTATGGGTTAATGTATATGGTGGGTTTTCTCGGTGGCTGGGGTGTGCTGGCCTTGAAATTACGTTTTGCCCCCCAGAATGGTAATCAATATACGTTTACGCAAAATCAACTGGCCGATGTGATTTTTTATGCTGCGCTGGGCGCTATTATCGGTGGCCGATTGGGCTATATCCTTTTTTATGATGGACAAACCATATGGTCAGATCCCTTATTTATTTTGCAAACTTGGAAGGGTGGCATGTCTTTCCATGGCGGATTATTGGGTGTGTTGATCGCCATATTGTTTTGTAAACGCAAAATGCAAAAACCTTTTTTAGTGATTACTGATCTCATTGCTTGTGGTGTGCCCATTGGATTAGCTGCTGGGCGAATAGGTAATTTTATTAATGGGGAATTATGGGGGCGGGTCACCACGGTTCCTTGGGGCATGGTATTTCCAGATGCAGGGCCGTGGCCACGACATCCCTCGCAATTATATGAAGCAGGATTAGAAGGACTAGTCTTGTTTATCATTCTCTTTATTTATGCTTGGAAACCCAAACCTTTAGGGGCAGTCTCTGGTCTTTTTGCACTGTGTTATGGGTTGTTCCGTATCGCAGTAGAATGTTTCCGCGAACCTGATGCGCCTATTGGTTATGTGGCTTTTGGTTGGTTGACAGAGGGGCAATTGTTATCGCTACCTTTGGTCTTGGTGGGTATTGGGTTGCTGGTTTTTGCTTATTGCAAAGAAAGCCGGAAGAATCATGAAACAATATCTTGATTATCTAGAGCACATCTTAACCCACGGCGTGCGCAAAATAGACCGCACAGGAGTAGGCACACTCAGTGTATTTGGCTATCAAATGCGTTTTCCTTTAGCTCAAGGATTTCCTTTAATTACCACCAAAAAATTGCATACCAAAAGTATTTTTTATGAATTGTTATGGTTTTTGCGTGGCGAAACCAATGTGAGTTATTTAAACCAACACGGCGTGAGCATTTGGGATGAGTGGGCTGATGCACAAGGCGGACTAGGGCCTGTGTATGGCAAACAATGGCGCGCCTGGGAAACCAAAGACGGCCGTATGATTGATCAAATGAGTGAATTGGTCAAACAAATTAAAACTAATCCCGATTCGCGTCGTTTAATCGTGAATGCGTGGAATGTAGGCGAACTAGATAAAATGGCCTTGCCTCCTTGTCATTTATTGTTTCAATTTTACGTGGCCAATAAGCAATTATCTTGCCAGTTGTACCAACGTTCAGCGGATTCTTTTTTAGGCGTCCCTTTTAATATTGCCTCTTATGCTTTATTGACTTATATGCTGGCGCAACAATGTGATTTAGACGTAGGCGATTTTGTATGGACAGGTGGCGATTGCCATATTTACCTCAATCATTTGGAACAAGTCCGCTTACAATTGTCCCGCGCCCCTTATCCTCTGCCTCAATTGCGATTCAAACGCCGCCCGGCTTCTTTATTTGAATATGAGTACGAAGACATGGAGTTATTCGATTACCAAGCCCATCCGCATATTAAAGGAAGTGTAGCTGTATAATATAGAGTCGCTTAATCACAATTCGCACTATTGTAATTGCTTTGCGTCAAAGGCTGTTCGGCGTTTTCTATTTCTGCTTGCCTAGTATTGGCGGTTGCACCATTGAAGATAAGCTGGCTCTTTAATTCATTGCACACGGCTTTGTGGCGGGCGGCTTGGTTCATGGTGCAGGCGCTGAGTAACAGGGTGAAGGATGATAAGTAAATGATGGGCAAAAGATAGTTCTTCATAAAGACACACTCCTTGATGGGGCATTTACGAATTATGCAGAAATTCGGCCTGGATTGACACCCCTCTCCCCTCATCCCTCACTTAAAGCATTGCAATGCGTTGTGTTAGCGCTTATCCTCCCTTAAGGACTAAAAAAAAACAGATTAGGGAGAGCCTTTAAGGCTGTTATAGGGTTTTATAGATGGCACATTTCAAAAATAAAAAAGACCCGTTTGCTGAACGGGAAGCTCAAAAATATGAGAATCCCATTCCTAGCCGAGAGTTTATCTTAGAATTCCTAGCGGAAAGCGGGCATCCTGCGACTCAGGAGCAACTCGAACAAGAGATAGGCATCAGGACCGAAGAGCAAAAAGAAGCTCTGCGACGGCGTTTGATTGCCATGACGCGGGACGGTCAATTGCTGAGAAACCGTAAGGGAGCTTACGGCCCCTTGGAGAGCATGGAAGTCATAGCGGGTAGGGTCATTGGCCATAAAGACGGGTTTGGCTTTGTAGTGCCTGATACCGGTGGCGAAGATTTATTTTTAAGTCCGCGGCAAATGCGAGCTGTTTTTCATGGCGACCGCGTTCTCACCCGAGTAGCGAATATAGACACACGCGGCAGGCGGGAAGCCGTTATCGTTGAAATCTTAGAACATAATACCCAGCAAGTGGCCGGCCGATTTTTTACGGAATCGGGTGTCGCTTACGTGCAATCATCTAATCAACGCATTACTCAAGATATTCTCATTCCCCCCGATGCAGTGAATGGCGCACAACAAGGACAGATTGTGGTCGCAGCAGTGACAAGTCAGCCCACTATGCGTACACGAGCGTTAGGCAAGATTGTGGAAGTGCTAGGTGATCACATGGCGCCAGGCATGGAAATTAACGTAGCTATTCGTAATCATGAATTGCCCATACAGTGGTCCGACGATGTTGCTTTGGAAGCTTCTCGTTTTGCTGCCGATGTACCAGAACAAGCTTCGCAAGGCCGAGCCGATTTTCGCGCACTTCCTTTTGTCACTATAGATGGTGAAGATGCTAAAGATTTTGATGATGCTGTATATTGCGAACCGCGTAAACAAGGCGGTTGGATGTTGTATGTGGCGATTGCCGATGTCAGTCATTACGTGAAACCGGATAGTGCTTTAGATAAAGAAGCATATAAACGCGGTAATTCGGTTTATTTTCCGGGTCGAGTGATTCCCATGTTGCCGGAATCGTTATCTAATAATTTGTGTTCGTTAAATCCTAATGTCGACCGTTTGGTGATGGTGTGTGAAATGACCATACATCCCACAGGTCGCATCATGCATTATCAATTCCATGAAGGTGTCATTCATTCTAAAGCGCGTCTGACGTATACCCAAGTTCATGCCATGATGGAAAAAAAAGACGTGCGTATGCGCGAACGTTTTCCTGAGGTAGTGGATCATTTACACGAGCTGTATCAATTGTTTCATGTGTTACAAAAAGCACGTAAAGCCCGTGGCGCCATTGATTTTGATTTACCCGAGACCAAGATTGTATTTGGTAATAACCGTAAGATAGAAAAAATTATTCCTTACGAACGTTTTGATTCGCATAGAGTCATAGAAGAATGTATGTTAAGCGCCAATATTTGCGCGGCGCGCTTTTTAGAAAGCAGTAAAAAACCTGGGCTTTATCGCATACATGAAGGGCCGACAGAAGAAAAAATCGAAAATTTAAAGCGTTTCTTAAACGAAATCAGTTTGTCTATGCCCGCGCATAGAGCGCCTGTTCCCGGGGATTACGCTCATTTGTTACGACTTATTCAAGACCGTCCTGATGCGCATATGATACAGACAGTGTTATTACGTTCTATGAGTCAAGCGATTTATAGCCCTGAAAATAAAGGCCACTTTGGTTTGGCCTATGAAGCGTATTCGCACTTTACTTCTCCCATTCGCCGTTACCCTGATTTACTGGTGCATCGTTTGATTAAACACCAATTGTCTGCTACGCATCCTGCTGTAGAAGGCTCTACCTTAGAACGGGCCGGTGAACATTGCTCCATGACAGAAAGACGTGCCGATGATGCGACTAATGAAGTCACGGATTGGTTGAAATGCGAATTTATGTTGGACAAAGTAGGTAAAGAATTTTCAGGCATTATTTCGGGCGTCACGAGTTTTGGTATTTTTGTGGAATTAGCGGAAGTGTACGTGGAAGGTTTAGTGCACATCAGTAATTTACCCGATGATTATTATCAATTTGATCCCTTGAAACATGCGTTATTAGGTGAGCATAGTCAGAGGCGTTTTCGCTTAGGGGATGCAGTCAAGGTGTTGGTAGCGAGAGTAGATTTAGATCAAAGAGAAATTGATTTTGTCTTAGCGGAAAGCGGAATCGATACCAAGAAAAAAGAAAAAGGGGGAAGGCTCGCTTCTAAAAAGAAAAAGCCCCAAAAAAATAAACGTGATCAGGGCCAACGCAAGAAAAAAGCAAAACGTGCACGATAATCATGACTAATTCCTTACTTTTATTTGGACTGCATACGGTTACCGCTTTGTTAGAAAAACAACCCGAGCGGGTGAAACGTCTTTCCATTCAAGAATCCAGACAGGATAAAAAAGTATTGGCATTGGTAGAATTGGCTACACAACGCGGCATTCCTATTGAGTATCACGATAAGGCGGCTTTAGATGCCATGACTCAATCGGCTAATCATCAAGGCGTGCTGGCGTTTTGTGCGCCGTCTCAAGTGTATGCTGAAAGTGATTTACCCAATTTGCTTTCTTCTTTAACACAACCCGCTTTTATTTTGGTCTTAGACGGTGTGCAAGACCCGCATAATTTAGGCGCTTGTTTTCGCTCAGCCGATGCCGCAGGTGTGCATGCTATTCTTGCCCCCAAAGATAAATCGGTAGGTATTACTCCCACCGTGAGTAAAGTCGCAAGCGGTGCGACAGAAACTATTCCCTTTGTGCAAGTCACTAATTTAGTGAGAGCATTAGAAACACTTAAATCATTAGGCATATGGATTTATGGCACGGATGCTGATGCTTCACAAACTCTTTATCAAACCTCATTAACCGGCCCACTCGCGCTGGTATTAGGCGCAGAGGGAGCGGGTATGCGTCGTTTGACCAAAGAACATTGCGATGTGTTAATCCATATTCCCATGCAAGGTTATGTGTCCAGTTTGAATGTTTCCGTTGCAGCCGGTGTGTGTTTGTTTGAGGTAGTGAGACAGCGGCAAGCTTGAGAAAGCAAATCAAAAGAGGTTTTTTAGGTTAGTATGCAACCCTTCTTGCATTTGCAACAGTTGTTCCCAGTCATCTTCCTCCTCACCTGATGAATGATCATCGTTAGGTATGCTCGTAAGCAAAGAAGAAAGCATTTCTTCTTGAACAGGGGAATACGCGGCTATTATTTCACTTTCTTTTTCAGTCCTCTCGTGATTTTCTGGTGCCTTAAAAGGTAACAGTCTATCGTCCATGGGGCATTTACGGTCACTTTTTTCTGCTATTCTCGCTAAACGCTCTTCTAAAGATAATTTAGGCTTTTCAGATTCCTTATCTGAGCTAGCAGGCTTGGAAACAGAAGATAATTCCAACGTATTTTGTGATAGTGCCTTCCGTATTCTAACGACAGAACAGCTTGGTGTGTCACTGTTCGGCAGGGAACCCTCTTGTATCACTTCCCAATCAGGGTTTTTCTTCACAGGGTTTCTTCTTTTGGCAACCACTTTATGTTTTCTTCGTTGTTGTTCTTTATTAGTCGTAATAGAAGCCGATAATTTTTTAGAAAATTTAGTTAGCACATGAATAATATGTTTATCAGTGAACTGAGGGTCTTTGAGTTTATGAGCTATGAGTAAATAATAAAGCATTTTAGTGTGGTCATCGAAATTAATAAGGCTTTTTTTCAAAAGGTTTATTGAACTCTTTACACTTTGTAAGCTCAGATAATCAGCATCCAGCGTGCAGTAGAATTCTTTTAACGTTTCTAAGCGTTCAATTAATTTGATTAATTCTTTAGAGCGAGTTTGTGTTTTCTGAGCTAGTATCCTATATAATTGATTAGCATTATAGTGTGGACTAATGACTAAGGCTATGCAGCTATCCGGGTTGTTCAATATGGAGATGAGCGTTTCTGTCACCGCTGCTTTGTCTTTAGATTCCTCTAACAATAAAATTATATTTTGGTAAAGATCGTTTGTATCAGCTGATTCAACTTGTCTTTTTAGCATGTTTCGTTTTCCCCGTTCATTATAAGTATGTGGCTGTTTAAAAATTTTCCAGACAAAAAATATTGATAGCGCACATTAAATACATAGAGGATTGGCATGTCAATAAAGTGGATAAAAAAATCTCATCCGCGTCATATATGATGCGGGGAGCTAGCGAGATATGCTGAGAGAGGGTTTGAGAAGAGTGATTCGGATTACACATTAAACCTAAAATGCATCACATCACCATCTTGCACTTTATATTCCTTGCCTTCCAATCGCCACTTGCCGGCTTCTTTTGCGCCGTGTTCTCCCTTGTAACGAATAAAATCCTCGTATGAAATCACTTCGGCGCGGATAAAGCCTTTTTCAAAATCCGTGTGAATGACACCGGCGGCTTGCGGGGCGGTGGTGTTGATGGGAATGGTCCAAGCGCGGACTTCTTTTTCACCGGCGGTGAAATACGTTTCTAGGCCTAATAATTTATAGGCGGTGTGAATGAGACGGTTTAGACCGGGCTCTTCTAAATGCAATTCTTTGAGGAAAATTTCTTTTTCAGCGTCTTCTAATTCGGCAATCTCAGCTTCGATGGCAGCGCAAATGACGACGACTTGCGCGTTTTCTTGCGTGGCGATTTGATTCACTTCAGCGAGGAAAGGATTATTGGTAAAGCCATTTTCAGCCACATTGGCTACGTAGAGAGTGGGTTTCAACGTTAAAAGATGAAAGGAATTTAATAGCGGTTGTTCTTCTTTAGTAAAAGAAAGTGCGCGTGCGGGTTTGCCTTGGTCTAATTGTGTTTTGATGCGCTCTAATAATTGCATTTCAATCGCCGCGGTTTTATCTCCTGATTTTGCCGCTTTTTGTACGCGGTGTATGGTTTTTTCTACTGTTTCAAGATCGGCTAAGGCTAATTCAGTATGAATGACCTCTATATCTTCTTTAGGCGATATTTTTCCAGCCACGTGTGTGACATTGGTATCTTCAAAACAACGTACCACGTGTGCAATGGCATCGGTTTCTCGAATGTGAGATAAAAATTTATTCCCTAACCCTTCGCCTGCCGCTGCTCCTTTGACTAATCCTGCAATGTCTACAAATTCCACGGTGGCGCGTAAAATACGCTGTGGTTTTACAATGACGGCAATGTTTTCTAAACGCGGATCAGGTACTTCGACCACGCCTATGTTGGGTTCAATCGTGCAAAAAGGATAATTGGCTGCGGCAACGCCCGCTTTAGTTAAACAATTATAAAGAGTGGACTTGCCCACATTAGGCAGGCCGACAATACCGCATTTAAGTGCCATTATTTTTCTCCGTATGCAAGGCGTGCATGGCTTTTTGAATGTCACCTTGTAAGATCAAAGGTAATACTTCGTTAGCTTGTTGCAAGGCATCGTCTATTTTTTCTCTATCGCTTTTTGAAGGAGGGTGCAATACATAGTCGACCACATCATCGCGTTGTCCCGGATGACCGACACCAATACGCAGCCTATAAAATTGTTTAGTGTTTAAGTGACTGATGATGTCTTTGAGACCATTGTGGCCGCCATCACCACCGTCAAATTTTAATCTCACTGTGCCCACAGGCAAATCAATATCATCATGCGCAACTAACAATGCCGTAGAGGCCAGTTTGTGATAATGCAAACAAGCGCGCACCGCTTGACCGCTATCGTTCATAAACGTCATGGGAATCAAGAGTTGGCACGCTTGCTCATGCAAACGTACGGCGCCATGTAATCCTTGGTATTTCGTTTCCATGCGCAAGGTGGCGTGTGCACTTTCTGCAAGGGCCTGCACAAACCAGGCGCCCGCATTGTGCCTGGTATCTGCATATTCTTTTCCTGGATTGGCCAAGCCAACGATGAGTTGAATGGGAGATGACACGGGCTAAAGTCCTTATTACTTAGACTCTTTGCCTTCTTCACCTTCACCTTCGCCTTCAGCTTTTTGCTCTATAGCCGGTACTTCGGCAGAAGCTTCCGGAGCCACTGTTTCAATGACAGGCTCGACTTCTATTCTTGGGATATGTACCGAAACAATGGGTTTATCATTGTCATGGGCTAAAGCCACAATTTCCACACCCTTGGGAAGTTTGATATCTGAGAGATGGAGAATTTGGTTAAGCTGCATCTCAGAAATATTGATTTCCAGATATTCAGGTAAGTCATCGGGGAAGCAAGAGACTTCCACGTCACTTTCAATGTGTGACACGATACCGCCCGCATCTTTGACACCCGGAGCTTCTTCACCACCAATAAAGTGCAAAGGAACGTGCATATGCAGTTTTTCATCGGAACGGACGCGTTGAAAGTCCACGTGCAAAATGCGCGGTTTGAAAGGATGCCGTTGTAAGGCTTTTAAGATGACTCTTTCAGAGTCTCCACTGGTTTTTAAAGTCAAGATACGAGAGTAAAATGCTTCATTTTCCAGCGATTTAGAGATGTTTTTGTGTTCTAACGTTAAAGAGACCGGTTCTTTTCCCCCACCGTAAATCACGCCTGGAACTTGATCTTGGCGACGTAGGCGGCGGCTCGCACCTTTCCCTATATCGTGGCGAACGACTGCTTCGACTTCAAATTGCTTGCCCGCAGCTTTTGCGGCTGGTTTGCTCGATGCCATGGTCATACCCCATTTAATATAAGTAAATAAATATAAGTTGGACAAACTCTAACCCGCGACCAGGTTAGAGGAGCGCCTATTCTACACAGAATGAAGAAAGATGGAAGCCTATATGATAAACTGTCGCGGTTTTCGCTGAACCTTACGCGATGGGGTGTTCCTAGAGGGGAGAATCGCGATTCTCCCCTCTAGGTGCAAGCACAAGCTTTGCTTGTGCGCAGCATATAAACATTTAAGGAGTTCCCGCGTTTTTCAGCGGGAACTCCTGGATAAACTGTGGCGGTTCTCGCTAGGCTTTAGCGGAACTTTTTTAACCATTATCGAGGGAAAATAGAATGAAAAAAGTGATGACATCTTTTGTTACTGTATTGGCTTTCTTGTGCCTGAGTGCCAGTGCTTATGCGACAACCACCAAAGGATTATTAGTGTTACTGGCCAAGCAAGCTTCTTTGCAAGCCGTTAAAGACCACCCGGGGTTTTATCAATTAACACTAAAAGGAGTCAATCCTAAGGTGATTTATTTTTCAGACAGGCCGGCACGCACGACAGGGCAAATTGATATGGCTAAGTTTGTGAATGAATGGACAAACGGTGGGTTTAAAAAGTTGCCACCTAATGCCATGATGGAAGCCGTCACGCTCAATGCGGCAACTAAACAGTTGCAAGCTAATATGACGAGTTACCCTATGGTGTTGAATAACCCCGTTTACATGCAGAAAAACGATGAACTTAGTTTTGAAGTGAAAGGATTAGCGAATAGTTCAATGACTTTGGCCACGGTACAACAGAGTGATTATGTGGCTGTGTTTATTGATAGCGTGTGTATTAGTTGTATTCATGGGTAGTTGATTGAGAGGCACTCTTTTCTTTGGGAGTGCCTCATGCTTGTTTATGAGAAGCTAGGTACTATTCCTTCACTTTCTTCTTTGTGCAAATTGACATGCTGTGGTTGAGCAAGTTGTTGCTCTTCTGCAGATAGTTCTTCAATGGTTGCAGGTGGGAAGAAATGCGGTCTTTTTCTGTATTCATACGTCAGTTTACCTGCGCTGGCGCTTAGCATCATTAGAGTCGTAAATAAAGCTGTCGTAGCTACAATGGCGCGAGTATCGTCATCAATATCTGCGTCTTGTAATTCATTAGCAATCACTTTGCCAATTTCAGTGATGTATAAACCACAAATTCCAGCAGACATGCCATTGGAAACCATTTTGGGGTGTTTTAGGCTGGCCATTAGCACGCAGATGGCAAAGAAAGTGCTGGCGCTGTAACGGAAAACTTGCGCTTTAGCCGAGGGATCAAATTTATCGGCTAGTATCAGCCCTTGATCGAGAGCAGCATGGAACCAAGTCGCGTATAACAGAGAATTAAGAACATAGCCCGCGCTTTTTAAATAGTTATTTCGGATAGGGCCAAAATGCTCTTCTACAAACTTGTACCCCATCTGCATGCCACCCACCACCATACTTCCAGAAAATAAGCCCCAAAATAAAGCGTCAGAAGCAGAGACAGACAAATTAGGATTAGTACCAAAATCAGTGTAGTAATTATTAATACCAGCTAAACCCACTCTATCAATAAAATAACCTCCGCTAATGGCGCCAAAGAGTGATGCCCAACTCATTTCGAAATAGCGATATGCAGCGTGTTGCACACCTAATAATTTGGGCATTACCGCCGTGCCACCAAGGACTAACATGGTTGCGCCTGCTTTTAGAAAATCCGGAAGGAGTTTAGGGGCTTCATTAGGCCAACCCTCTGATAAAATGATGGCTTGTTGCGTCACGCCGTATCCTATGATCACTATGGTCGCGGCTCCTAAAAAAATATAGGCTTGATCAACCATGACGGCCTTGAAAGATCTAGGGACTATTTGATTTTCTGCCTCAGCAGTGAGGGGGAAGTTATCGCTTGGGGAGAAATCGGTTTGCAGCAAGGGAGAGGCTGAATTAATTTCTCCACTCTCTGGGGTCCTAATTAAAAGTTGTCTCTGCGACATGATTTATTCATCCTCGTTATAATAGTTATCTAAAATAGTTACACAGATAGTACATTCTGGTTATATTGAAGTCAATTTATAGGAAATGTAGGGTGGATTAGGTGCACTTTGTCATCCCGCTTTGTCATCCCGCGGCTTGACCGCGGGACCCATGTAAAGGATCTGCTGGATGTTCGTTAGATTATCAACGTGGGTCCCGCGGTCAAGCCGCGGGATGACAAAGCGCATTAATCTATAAACATCCGACTCAAAGACCCTGCGCCGCTGATACGGCGTATGGCTTCGGCTATGGTGTGACTTAAACTGAGGTAACGGATGCGCGAACATTGTTTGGCATCTTCTTGCAGGGGAATGGTATCGGTGACAACAATTTCATCAATGAGAGAATTTTCAATATTGCTTATAGCATTACCCGAGAGCACGGGATGGGTCACGTAAGCAGCCACTTTAGCAGCACCGTGATTTTTCAAAGCTTCTACCGCACGGCATAAGGTGCTTGCAGTATCAATAATGTCATCGACGATAATACAATCACGGTCTTTCACATCACCAATGATGTGCATGACTTGCGCTTCATTTTGTTTGGGTCGGCGTTTATCAATGATGGCAAGGTCGGCGCCTGGAATGCGTTTGGCAATAGCGCGAGCGCGTATCACGCCACCCACGTCGGGAGACACTATCATGATGTCTTTGTACGCTTTTTCAAAAATATCTTCTAGCATAATGGGCGTGCTATAAAGATTGTCCACGGGCATATAAAAAAAGCCTTGGATTTGATCTGCATGCAAATCAACGGTGACCAAACGGGAAATCCCTACTGCAGCCATCATATCGGCAATAATTTTTGCAGTAATGGGCACGCGCGCGGAACGTACGCGTCTATCTTGACGGGCATAGCCAAAATAAGGAACCACAGCGGTGACTTTGGCGGCTGAAGCGCGTCTTAACGCATCGGCCAGTAAGATGAGTTCCATGAGATTATCGTTGGCGGGAGCACAAGTGGATTGAATGATAAACACATCTCTGCCGCGGACATTTTCTTCAATTTCAACCATGGTTTCCCCATCGCTGAAACTACCTACGTAAGCTTTGCCAATTGGAAGATCAAGTTGCTCACCGACGCGTCGCGTCAATTCTTCGCTAGCATTACCACTAAAGATCATGATCTCTGGCACAGTTCTGTCCTTATTAGTATTCAGTCTGGGGTGCTAGGATTCGAACCTAGGGATGCCGGGATCAAAACCCGGTGCCTTACCGCTTGGCTACACCCCAACATTTGCGTTTTTTGCGAAGCGCTATTTTGCTGAGTGTGCACAGGCGTGTCAATTAGAATTACAGCAGTGTTTCTCGCAGGACATTTAAAGCTTCCACTCATAGACAATCATTTTCACTTTGAGAGAAGTGGAAGTAATGGTCAATTTTTCTGGCAAGTCTATGCCGCCCGTATTCACGTAACTTAGAAATTGTACTCGCCAACCGTCTTGTACCAGGCTAGTCAAACGGTTATATGTGTCCCACTGATTTTGCGAAGGGGCATTGGGCGCGGGCAGTCCACGTATCCAATAATAAAGATAAGAAACCGGCAGATGAAAGCCTGTGCGTTGGGCCAATAATTGTTCGGGATTAGCAGCTGTATATTGTTTGCCATCGGAAGTGACTAAAGTCACGCGACCAGGCTGGCCGCTTAATTGAAATCCGCCACTGCCTAAAGGGCCTAGCAAGGAAAAATGATAGCGAGAGGATTGTTGTATCCAATCGAGAGAAGCACTACCGGAGTCATTGGCTGTTTGTATGCCGACTTTGCCGTTTAAATGCCAAGCTTGTATACGATTGAGCCTCTGTTCTCTTTCTTTCCATGCGAGCTTAGCCGCCGGAGTGGGAGAAGTGATGGTCTTACAACCGGTAATAACGCTAGTCAGTAGAAAATAAACACAGCTTAAAGCGAGTATCCGTATTAAAGTGCGCATCCTTGTTAATATCCTTTGTTTTTCACTGGGCTTTGAGCCTAAAATAAGCCCAAAATTTCAACTTGGCAATCTTTATGTCGATTCTTGCAATAGGAATAAATCATAAGACCGCATCCATAGTCTTGCGTGAAAAGATGTATTTTGCTTTAGATAAGCTTTCTTTATACCTACAGGATTTATTAAACAGCGGTTTGACCCAAGAAGCCGTGTTATTGTCCACGTGTAATCGCTCCGAACTCTATTGTGAAGCTGAAGATTTAGACGGTATCCGTGATTGGTTTGCCAGCCAGACCACCGCATCTAAAGAAGAACTCGCGTCTAGTCTCTATATTTATAAAGATGAAGAAGCGGTAGCTCATATCATGCAAGTCGCCTGTGGACTAGATTCCATGGTCTTAGGGGAACCGCAAATTTTAGGACAAATGAAAGAAGCTTTTTCTGAAAGTTGCACGGTAGGTGCAGTGGATTCCTTGTTTCATCGCTTGTTCCAACAAGTGTTTACCACAGCGAAAGAAATACGCACGGCCACCGAAATTGGAGCGTGTCCTGTCTCTGTGGTGTCTGCCGCTCTGTCTTTTGCTAAGCAACACTATGCGGCGCTAACAACGAATCCTTTCACTGCAGCTAATGTGGTCTTAATTGGTGCGGGAGAAACCGGTGAATTATTGCTGCGCTATCTTAAAACGCAGGGGATTAAGTCTGGTGTGATTGTCAATCGCCACGTGGAAAAAGCAAAAGCCTTAGCTAAAGAATGGGGCGGGCAAGCTTGTCATTTAGACGACATATCTGCTGCCTTGACTCATGCGGATATTATTTTCTCTGCAACAGGAAGCGCTTTACCTATAGTCACTGAAGGCATGGTGGCAGAGGCACTTAACCGACGCCAACCCAAACCTTTGTTGATGATAGATATTGCTGTACCCCGTGATATAGACCCTGCTGTTGCTGAGTTACCGCAAGCCCATCTTTATTGCATAGATGACTTAATGGCTATCATTGCTAGCAATCGTCAAGGCCGTGAACACGCGGCACTCAAAGCAAAAGAAATGATTCATAAAAAAAGTATGGATTTTATTACTGAATTGCATTCGTTTGAGCGAGTGTCCCATACCATTAGCGCCTATCGTGGACAAATAGAAGCGATTTGCCGTGCCGAATTGATGAAAGCCAAATGGCAGTTACAACAAGGTAATGAAGCGAGCGATGTGTTAGATGCGTTTGCTCAAGCCTTCATTAAAAAATTATTACACGCCCCCAGTGTGCAATTGCGTCAAGCAGGTGCAGAAGGACGGTTTGAATTACTCAATTTGGCCAAACAATTATTTGCACTCCCTGATCCGGAAGTCGAGCGCTTATGAAGCCATCTATAGAAGCGAAGCTACAACAATCCGCCCATCGTTATGAAGAATTAAAAAAATTATTGTCGGATCCCGATGTCACCAATGACTTGAATCGTTACCGTGATTTATCAAAAGAATACTCTCAACTGGAAAACCTGGCCCAGGCTTACGCTCGTCATCAAGCCTATATCAAGCAATTAGAAGAAGCCAAAGCATTGCTGAAAGAAGATGATGCAGAATTACAGCAATTAGCCAAACAAGAAATTAAGCAAATTGAAGAAGGCAGCGCGAAATTAGAAGAAGAATTAATCGTGGCTTTGCTGCCTAGAGATCCCATGGACGATAACAATATCTTTTTAGAAATCCGCGCAGGAACAGGCGGAGACGAAGCGGCTATTTTCGCTGGCGATCTTTGCCGTATGTATATGCGCTATGCCGAAGCCAATCGTTGGAAAATAGAAATCATTAGTGAAAGTAACGGCGAGCATGGAGGATATAAAGAAATCATTCTCCGTGTGATTGGGCAGGGCGCGTATTCACGATTTAAATTTGAATCGGGCGTGCATCGCGTACAACGCGTGCCTGCGACGGAAGCTCAAGGGCGCATTCACACGTCCACCTGCACCATAGCCATTTTGCCGGAATTAGAAGAAATAGAGAGTATTGAAATTAGTCCAGCTGATTTACGCGTTGATACATTTAGAGCTTCAGGAGCAGGAGGACAACACGTACAAAAGACGGATTCTGCTATTCGCATCACGCACTTGCCAACCGGCACCGTGGTCGAATGCCAAGATGAACGTTCCCAACATAAAAATCGTGCTAGGGCCATGTCTTTACTGAAATCGAAAATTTTGTCCGCCCAACGTGACAAACAACAAAAGGATCAAGCCGAAACCCGCCGTAATCTCGTTGGCACGGGTGATCGCTCTGAACGCATTCGTACTTACAATTTTCCACAAGGCCGCCTCACTGACCACCGTATCAATTTAACGCTCTATCAATTACCGCAAATTATGGAGGGAGACTTAGCTCCTGTGATTGATGCATTGGCCCATGAATACAAAGCTGATTTGATTGCTTCTTTAGGCGAATAAACCCATGACACTTCACCAAGCCTTGCAACAAGCTAAAATAACACTGGCCAGTGTGACAGATACTCCTAGTCTTGAGGCTGAATTATTATTGGCTTATACCTTAAATCAATCCCGTGATTTCTTGTATGCCTGGCCTGAACAATCCCTGACGGCTGAGCAACAATCTCAGTACGCCCATTATGTGCAACGTCGTTGCCACCGTGAACCTATTGCCTACCTTACTGGTTGCAAAGAATTTTGGTCACTGGATTTGAAGGTCACTAGAGAGACCTTGATTCCTAGACCTGAGACGGAAGGCCTAGTGGCGGCCGTGCTGGAATTAACATCTGAATTACCCCCGCACGCCAAGGTGGCTGATCTGGGTACTGGCAGTGGTGCCATTGCTCTCGCACTTGCCCATGAGCGGCCGGATTGGCAGATTTATGCTTGTGATAATAATGAAAATACCTTGTGCACGGCCAAACACAATGCCCAACGATTAGGTTTGAATGCCATCTTTTTTATGCAAGGAGAGTGGTGTCAAGCATTGCCTTGTAACGATTTCGATGTCATTGTCAGCAATCCGCCTTATCTTGCTGAGACGGAATGGGAAGAATATGCTCACGAGTTGCAGTTCGAACCGCGGGCCGCATTAGTCAGCGGGCGAGATGGGCTGCAAGCGATACGTGACATTAGTGTTTCAACCACGCATTATTTAAGGCCGGGTGGATACTTGCTTTTAGAACACGGGTTTAGGCAAGGGCCTGCAGTACGCGATTGTTTAACAATGCAAGGGTATAAGTCTATTCATTCTCTACGCGATTTAGCGGGGCATGAACGCATCACCCAAGGACGGCTGTGCAGATAACCTTTAACTTTTTGGTAAGGGTATCAAATTTGGACTACAATTAATCTCAGGGTAGGAGAAAACAGTTATGGCAACCAAAGAAAAAGATATATTTGAACCCAGCTTAGAAGTCTTGGGGATCTCCCCGTATAAGCAAAAAAAGACTGAAAAATACATGAGTGCTAAAATGCATGAGCACTTCAAGAAAATCTTAATGGCCTTGAGGCAGCGCATTTTAGAAGGTGGGGACAAAATTGTGACCCACATGAAAGAAGAAGCCATTAATTATCCTGATCCTAATGATAGGGCAAGCCAAGAAGAAGATTTCCGTTTGGAACTTCGTACGCGCGACAGAGAAAGAAAATTATTAAAGAAAATAGAGGAATCCTTGGAGTTATTACGTGAAAAGGACTACGGCTATTGTGAAGTGTGCGGCGTTGAAATTGGCCTGAGGCGGTTGGAAGCGAGGCCTACAGCAACATTATGTATTGACTGTAAAACATTGGATGAAATTAAGGAAAAGCAGCAGAAACAAGAGGAAGAGTATTAGTCATTAGTCTGTCTTAACCTGTCCTGGTGAGAGATCAACTATACTTAAATTTACAGCAATTTTAGTCTGTTGGAGGGATGGTCATGCCTGCTGCACCACAACAACAAGGTGGTCAATCTTCTGATAATTCCACAGGTATTATCTGGGGGGTGGCGGCAGTATTTGCTGCGATAGGCATTGTTTGGTACGTTTTTAAAACCCAAATTATTACTTTTTACCTGACCATCAAATTGTATGAAGTCGATGTACTTAGCGATATCGTGACTTATCTCAGTCGTTACATCACTATCACAGGCCATAATTTTGAACCTCTCCGTTCCAGCATTCTGTATGCGCGCGTCAATGCGGGCACCGTTTCTCTTGGTGATTTACTTACTATAGGAACAGCGGTGGGAGATTGGTTGCGTATTCCTTGTTTAGTGATATTAATCATATTGGCGTTTCTAGTGTACATAGGCAATTCTACCCGCGCCTTTAAACGTAATTACACCATGCGTGATTTAGCCAAATTCGAAAAAGTGAATTGGCCGCAAATTACTCCCGTCGTGAATTTGGATTTGATTAAGGCCGATATTGATGTGGGCCCTTGGGCCATGGCCATGACACCTATGCAATTTTGTAAACGCTATAAATTGCTTGAGGAATTTCGTCCGCAACGACGTGAAGGGATGCATCGCAAAGAATGGGACAAAGTGGATGTCAAATTGAAGCGAGGCCAAGCAAATAAATTATTTGCCATGCAATTAGGCCAATTATGGAAGGACGTGGATTCGTTGCCTCCGCATGCTAAAGCATTATTTGCAGTATTTGCAGCACGCATTAATGCGCAAACGGATGAGGCTGCTAAAATCATCATGCAACTGAATCATTCTTGCGGTGGTAAATTAGATCTCAGCGGAGTAGACCAGTTAATCAAGAAAAATCTTAACACCAAGCTTGTGCAGGAAATTGTTCAGTCCCATGCTTATGTTTTTACGGTCATGTGCGCCATGTTAGAAGGGGCCCGTGAAGATGGGGTGCAAGCCTCAGCCGATTTTTTATGGCTTAAACCCTTAGACCGGCGGCTTTGGTATTGTTTGAATACCGTGGGTAGGCAAACACCGTTTATAGAAATAGCAGGCGTGTTTGCACATTGGGTAGCAGAAAAAGAAGCGAGAAGAAGATTGGTTGTGCCAGTCGTAGAAGAAGCAACGAATGCTTTGGAATTAGCGTTAAAAGAAGTGGTTTATAAACGGGATGAAGAGAAATAGAGGTGAACTATGCGCTTACGCGGCTTAGAAGAACAGCATGAGTTAGCGCCCTCGCTCTTATTGCGAGATACGCGCACGCTGGGGATGAAGATTGTTGATTTCTTCAAAGATCCTCTTAATAGTGCGGTCTTGATGTCGGCGTTTGCGTTTGCTTCTTTCATGTTCCCCGCGATTGCTGAATTTATCGCATTGATTGGCATATTAACTTTTCTTTATGCTTTCACGCGCACCAGCAAACTTCCCTTCCGTATGCCGCAACGGTCTTGTGCATACGATTATAACGATCCCATTAAAGGCTCCAATAAACCGAGTAAGGCACGCGGGATTACTTATTTTGGCAATCGCAAGTCCAACAATGATGAGTTGTGGTTTAACAATGAGGACATGCGTACTCACGTATTGATTTTCGGATCAACCGGTAGCGGTAAAACAGAAACCTTAATTTCGTTGTCGTTTAATGCCTTGGTACAAGGCAGCGGCTTTTTATACGTCGATGGTAAAGGCGATAATTCCCTCTTTGCTAAAGTATTTGCTTTATGTAGAGGTATGGGACGGGAAGATGATTTGTTATTGATTAACTTCATGACGGGAGCGCGTGATATTGTCGGCGCGCAAGAAAGACGTTTGTCCAATACCATGAATCCATTTTGCAGTGGTTCATCCAGCATGTTGTCTCAATTAGTAGTGAGCTTAATGGACCAAGGCAGTCAAAGTGCCGATGGCGATATGTGGAAAGGCCGCGCCATTGTGTTTGTGGAAGCCTTGATGAAAGTCATGGTGTATATGCGTGACCAAGGCAAGATTTTATTGGATGCCAACTCCATTCGTAATTATTTTGAATTGACTCGTTTGGAAGCCATCGCAGCCGATAAAATGTTCCCTCGCGATAATCAAGAACCCGTCAGTTTGGCGGATGCACCGGATTTAGTGTTAGAACCGATTAAGAATTACCTGAAAAACTTACCAGGTTATGATCCCAGTAAAAAAGGCAAGCAAGGTTCAACGGTGTTGGAACAACACGGCTTTATTACCATGCAATTAACACGTACCTTCGGTTCCTTGGCCGATACCTATGGTTATATTATTCGAACCAATTTAGCTGAAGTGGACTTGAAAGACGTGGTATTGAATAGGCGTATTTTAGTGGTATTACTTCCTGCCTTGGAAAAATCACCTGATGAATTAGGAATTTTAGGCAAGGTGATTATCGCTTCATTGAAAGCCATGATGGCCGCAGGTTTGGGCGCCTCGGTGGAAGGAACGTATCGCGAAGTCATCACCCGTAAACCCACTACAGCACCGACACCTTATATGTGTATTTTGGATGAGTACGGTTATTACGCCGTGAAAGGGTTTGCGGTGGTGCCAGCACAAGCGCGTTCCTTAGGGTTCTCGGTTATTTTTGCCGGACAAGATTTGCCGGCGTTTCAAAAAGCATCCAAAGAAGAAGCGGCATCCATTGGCGCAAACACCAATATCAAAATTTGTATGAAGCTGGAAGATCCGTTGGAAACCTGGGATTTTTTCCAAAAAACAGCGGGCGAATCTTATGTGACTAAGGTCGATTCTTTCCAAACGAATGCAGGGAGTTTGTTAAATAATTATATGGATAGCCGTAGTGCCTCTTCTGAAAAACGCGCGCGTATCGATCTTCAAGATTTGAAAGAACAACGTGAAGGTGAAGCACATATCTTTTTTAAATCGAGAATTATTCGGGCCCGCATGTTTTTTGTGAACCCACCGGCTATTGCCAAAATGCGGCTCAATCAATTTTTGAAAGTCGAAGCGCCGCTTAATCGTGTTTTACTGGATCTCGAAGATAGATTGGCGCGGTTTGATGAGATTTTGGCCGGCGGAGTCAGTTTCGCCCTGCCTACCGATGAGGGAGAGGAAATTCAAATTATTTCTGATTCTATGGAATCGCAAGAAGATGCTAACCCCATTGAGCGTGCGCTTTCTTCTTTATTGGCATTTCATAATCGTCATACTGCTACGACCGAACAAACTGAAGAAGTGGAAGAAGAAGAGGAATTAGAAACCGATGAGTTGAATATTTTCAGTAAAGTCGCTCTCGATGAAGCAGTGAAAGCCATGGTAGGAGCAAAAGATTTTGCCCGCTTTAGTGAACCCTTAATTAACAAGAAAGTAGCGAAAGATAAAATCGAATTATTGGAACGATTATTGGGCCGGTCTGCTTCGCAAGCATCACCCATGACCAATGAAATTATTAAAGATATGGCCATGTCCACCGAGTATCCCCCTGTCACGGAAGGCGTGCTTTTACCTAGCGAGGAAGTAGTAGCAATTGCCAAGGAGTTATGTGATTATGTAACCTCTCTTAAGACTAAGGCTCAAAAAGAGGATAAATAACAAAGTGGAGAACCTAATCGTTGCCAAGGTTGGCACTCTCTTTGGATTTTCGCAGCGCTTACTAAGACGAGCGACCTCATTTTTCTTTATTGTGTTCTTTTCCTGTTTTCTTCTTTTCGGATGTGCCTCTTCTGTCACTCAACGCGATGCCGCTTCTAATATGGATAAGGGTGTGCAAAATGCCAGAGATACATTTGGTAGTTCAGGCGAGATTGCAGAAGCTTATCAAAATGCCAATCAAGCCACCAAAGGTGCTGTGCTCGGTGGTGCAGCTGGCGCTGTGACCGGTAGCTTGACTTCAGGACTAGGAATTTTTCCGGGAACACTGATTGGGGCCATAATGGGTGCGAGTTATGGAAGTTATATTGATGCTAATACCAGCCTTAAAGACCGCTTAGAAAATCGCGGGGCAACGGTAGTGGTACTCGGGGATCAAATTTTGATTGTATTGCCTTCGGCGCATATTTTTCATGATTTGACACCGAACATTAAACCTCAAGCTTATTCCACATTGGATTTAGTCGTTTGTTATATTAATTCCTACACCAAAATGTTAGTGAAGATTGCGGCTTATACCGATAAAACGGGTTGCCAAAATGTAGACTTGGCCTTGTCTCAACAACAAGCAGACAGTGTAGCCAAATTTCTTTTAGCGAGTGGTATTGATGCCCGTGTGTTATATGCGGAAGGGTACGGAGGCACGTATTTAGTGCAAAAAAGTTCTACGAAGTGGGATGAAAGCGATAATTACCGTATCGAAATTACCTTAGAGAAGTTATATGTATGACAAGGCAAGAGGAGCGAGACGATGTTGGGACAAAGACGAGAAATTGCTCGTTTACAAAGTGATTTCTATAGAGACCAATATCGTAAAATATTGCGCTGGTTGATGGTGTCTTTGCTTATTATGTTTGCTTTACTGATGACGATTATCTATTTAATTTTATTTAAACCAACGTCACAATATTATGCCAATACGACAGATGGAAAAATTTTATCAATGCCCAAGCCCACCGTACAGCCCTTCCCTTTAAGAAGCGCAGGAAGGTCTTAAATGGCACTCGATGAGATACAAGAGAAATATATTCCGCACAATAATGATTTTTATCGGGATCATTATCACCATGTCATCATAGGATTAATGGCCATTATTGTGTTCATGATGATGTTAGTCGGTGTCGTACTTTACCAAATGTTCCATAGGCCTCTTCCTGTTTTTGATGCCGTGCAAACCAGCGGGGCACGTATGGTATTACGGCCGTATAGCGAACCTAATTTATTGCCCGACACCATTTTGCAATGGGCCAGCAAAGCGGCAACAACGGCCTATACCTTTGATTTTGTGAATTACAATAAAGAGATTTCAGCGGCCAGGCCTTATTTTACAGCGGACGGGTGGCAAGTTTATTTGCAATCGGTCAGCAAACTGATCAATAGTGTGGTTGCGAATCAATTGTTTGTGAATGGTATTGTCGCAGGCACACCTGTCATTTCTAACCAAGGTCCTTTGCCTGGAAAGGGGTATGTCTGGCGTGTCCAAATTCCTTTTCTGGTAACTTATCAGAGTGCGAATGCGAGAACCAATCGTGACTTTGTTGTGGTGATTACGATTGTAAGGGTGCCAACGGAAGTGAATCCACAAGGTATTGGTATTGATCAATTTGTCATGGTGTAACGAATGGAAGCCAAAGATGCATTAATCATGATTTTCGCGCGCAACGCTTTTTACCGGCGTCTGCATTTTTTGGCCTTGGCGGCATTTGGTCTCAGTGTGTTAGTGATTGGTATTTTGTGTTGGATAGTGATTTTCTTGGTTTCTAATCCTACTCATCCTTTATATTTCGCGACAGATACCGTGGGGCGTCTTATTCAAATCCTGCCTGCCAATACGCCAAACATGAAAACCGAAGACGTCATTACTTGGACTGTTGATGCGGTAGAGCAGGCGTATTCCTACGATTACATCAATTACCGCGCCCAGATACAGGGGTCGCAAAAATACTTTACCAATTACGGATGGTCTAAATACATCAATGCGCTTTCTACCTCTAATAATTTGGTGGCTTTGAACCAACGGAAATTGATTATTCTTGCCAATGTGGTCGGTCAGCCAAAAATTATAGCCCAAGGGATATTGAGCGGGGCCTATGCTTGGAAATTTGAACTACCTATGCTGGTGACGTATGCCTACCCGCCTTATGATGAGAAATCTCAATATTCTAATGCGCTGCGCGTAAGTGTCATTGTGCAAAGGCAACCAGGCTTGCAAGGCTATAAAGGGTTAGGCATTGTCCAATTGATCGCTTCATTCGCTAACGGATGATTTATCTCGCTGCGCTCGGAGCTTCCTCGCTACCGCTCGGGATGACAAGGATAAATGGCTGGTATATAGTTCCATGAATCGGTTAAATGGTGTGGAACATGGCTGAAGTCGAGTCGCACGTGATGGAATTACAAGACGATTATTATCGAGATAGCTTCGGTAAAGTCGTACTCATTATTGTAGGTATCGTTTTTGGCATTGTGTTGTTGGCGCTATTGTCTCTTTATCTTTACTTAGATAAACCCAAACCCATTACGTTTGTAGTGGATAATGAATGGCGGGTGCAACCGCCTGTTCCTTTGGACCAACCGTATTTGAGCGAACCTGATTTATTGCAATGGGCGAGTGATGTCTTGCCTAAAGCATTTAATTATGACTTCAACCATTACAATGATCAGTTAAAATTTGCCTCGCAATATTTCACCGCAGACGGTTGGAAGATCTTTTTAAATCAATTAAATATCTATGCGAACTATAATACGGTTCAAACGAACAAACTGTTCATTAATGCTAAGCCTGCCGCCGCTCCCTATTTATTGAACAAAGGTTTATTATCAGGACGATTTGGATGGTGGATACAAATGCCCATCGTTCTCAAATATGCGGGTTTAAATCCCACGCCGGATAAAAATCTGACCTTACAACTCTTAGTGGTTAGGGTGTCCACATTAAATAACTTGATGGGAGTAGGCATAGACAATGTGCTGGTGGTGACGGGTGCAACTAACCAGCAAGCAGGGAGTGCGTAATCGATATGACCACTATTCAAGGCAAAGCAAGCTGGTTTGCACGGATAGGAATAGGCATGTTGATTTGCTTATGGGCGGGATCGTTATGGTCGCAAACTAATGCGCCGTCTACGCCTAATCCGAGTCCTCCTCCCGCTATGTCCTTGGACCAGTTTCAACAATGGTTGCAAAGCAATGGTCGTACCAAGAGTTCTTCTGCAAATGCGCCGCCCTCTCAGATGGCATCGCCGTCGCAGCAGACCACCAAGACTGAAACTATCGTTTCCCATCCGTCTAGACATCAAACGCATCCCCTGAGAAGAAGCGCTGGAAATCAGCGGATGGGTAAACCTCTGACGTATGAAGAAGAACAAGACGTGATGTTGCATTCCACGCCAGGCGGTCGTCTGCAACCTCCAGCCGATGCCGCCGCTGCGTTTCTGAATCTATTACAACAAAACATGCCGCTTTCTCCCCAGCAGGTGGTGCAATTGCATCAACAAATTGATGTGGCCCAAAGGGCGGCGGCCACTCCCCCCAATATTCCCCCGAAACCCGTGTCTACTACCTTAATGGTTAATTTGGCGCCGGGCACGACGCCACCTGCCATCCGTCTCGCCCAAGGTTACGTGTCTTCGTTAGTTTTTGTTGATTCCACAGGAGCGCCTTGGCCCATTGCTTCTTTTGATATTGGTAACCCCAAAGCCGTGGGCATTCAATGGGACGGAAAAAGTAACATACTCATACTGCAAGCGATTTCCGCTTATAGTGACGGTGATATTGTGGTGAGATTAGTGGGCTTGCCTACGCCTATTACCTTGGAACTCGTTTCTGGCCAACGCGTGGTGGATTACCGTGCCGATATTCATGTTTCTGGCATTGGCCCTAATACAAAAGAATTACCTATGGGTAGCTCACTGCCTCTCAGTGCTAATCAATTATTATTAAGCGTGCTAGATGGTGTCGCTCCACCAGGAAGTCGATCGCTGACAGTCAGAGGCGCCGATTGCCAAGCCTGGCTTTTAGGTGAAACCATGTATCTGCGCACGCGATTGACGGTGCTTTCTCCGGGTTGGATGAGTACTATGGTAAGTCCTGATGGTATGCATGCTTACGAGCTTCCAAAGACCTCCTCCGTGTTGGTGTCACGTTATGGAGAGCCTGCTGAACTTAGAGTTGAGGGATTCTGATGGCCTTGGATCTTTCTAAATTGAATTTTTTTAACCGCCTAAATGCACGCGCTAGGATGTTCGTGTTATTCGGCGGGGTCATAGGCGTTATTGTCTTGGTGTACTTAGGGACTAAATTAATTTCAGGCGGCAATAAAACCACAGGCCCTTCACGCGTAGCCAGTGCGCCACAGGGATTGCAATCGGTGCCGGGCGGACAACTGACTCCGGAATATTATCGCGCCCTCATGCAAGCCAATACTCAAGCCGCACAACAAGCCCAAATATCAGGGGGCAGCGCTGTGCCTACATTAATTAATCCAGGCGCAGCACAAGGGGGGACGCAATCTTGTATTATTTGTTCGGACCAGTCGACCAACGTAAAAACGTATTTGGATGATTGGGTCAAACAAGGGAAAATTTCTCCTGATGTGGCCGCAGAATTGCAACAATTAGCGGATAAAAATGTCTCCGTTGATGCGTATGCTGCCGAACTGGCTCGTTTGGTCAAAGAAGGTAAATTGACCCCAGAGCAAGCGCGGTTACTACTGGAACAATATAAAAAGCAACATGCCAATGCGTTATTGGCCGATAGCGCTAAGGTGATGGACGACCTGATTAAATCCGGTCAATTGCCCTTGGATGCGGCCAATCAATTGCTTGAAGCACAAAAAAATAAAATGTCACCTTCTGATTACGCTGCCTTGCTACAAAAATTAGTGAGAGAAGGAAAGATTTCACCTGCTGTCGCACAACGATTACTGGCCCAATATACCCAACAACGGGCCAAAGAAATTATTATGCAGAGTATTGAAACCTTGCGACAAATGGCAAGGCAAGGACAAATCACTCCTGATGTGGAAAATCAATTGATTGATTTAGAAAATCGCATGGTGCCTATTACTACCTATGCCGATGCATTACAAAAATTGGTGGCAGCAGGTAAATTAACTCCGGCAGTGGCCAATCAAATTTTAGATGAATTCCAAAAACAAAAAGCCGCCATAGGCACCACAGGAACCGTCAATCAACTTTTAGAAAAAGCCGAAGCAGCCGCGTATCAAGAATTGAGTGATTTACTTAAAGCCGGAAAGATTTCTCAAGAAACAGCGGATTTACTCGCGGGCATGATTCAAAAAAATGTGTCCTTAGAAGAATATCAAGCTACCCTGGACCAATTGGTGCAACAAGGTAAAATGACGCCTGATATCGCAAAACGTAAAAGAGCGGATTACCAAGAAGTGAAAGCATTAAGAGAATTGGCGCAACGCTTAGGTAATTTGCAAGGCAATAATGCTTCTTTATCGGAGTATGCAGATGCGTTGAAGCGTGCGGTGCAAGACGGCATTTTAACTCCTGAACAAGCGTCTCAATTAATGCAGGAATATGCAGCAACCATGGCAAAAGTAGGCCCTCCTACTGCGCAAGGGCCACAGGTAGGCACCGAAGCTTTCGCCAAATTACAAAAACAAGTGCAAGAAGGAGCAACAGCAGCACCAACTTCTCCTCCCACTGCTGAATTTACTGCTGCTCAAGCACAAGCCTTACAAGAAACCGCTCAAGAGAAACAAAATCGAATTGATGCGCTCACTAGCGCGATGGGTGGCCAAGCCCAACAATTGATTTCTGCTTGGCAGCCACCCAGTATGGCGCATAAAGAAGGTGCTCCTCCTCTGAGAGAGGGCGAAAAAGAAGGAAAAGGTGGCAAAGAAGGAACGAGTTCTGAAACAACAACAGAAGTAAGTGGCATCGGAGGACCAGTCATTATTAAAGCCGGCACCATTATATTTGGAGTATTGGATACGGCAGTGAATAGTGATTATCCTGACACGCCTGTATTGGTCACCATTGTCGAAGGACCCTATAAAGGAGCTAAATTACTCGGTAAATTGCAAACGGCCAAAGGGGTAGCAGGACAACAGGATAGAGTCAGTTTGAATTTCCAAATTATGAATTTAGATCTTTGGCCCAAATCCAAAAGTGTAACGGCGTTTGCTATTGATCCAGACACTGCACGTACGGTGTTGGCTAGTAATGTGGATTATCATTACTTGCAACGTTTTGGTGCCATTATGGCAACTTCGTTCTTACAAGGTTATGCTAATGCCATCACCAATGCAGGCACGTCTACTACCGGCATATTTGGTACGAGTACGACGCATCCTCAATTAAGTCCAGCCAATAAAATCGCGGTTGGTTTAGGTCAGGTGGGCCAGACCCTAGGTGCGGTCACGCAAAACTACGTCAATATCCCTCCCACCGTAGTGGTGGATTCTGGTGTTGGTCTAGGTATATTATTTATGGCAGATGTAACTTAAGGATTTTTTAGGATTAATAGTGCCAGGTATCCATAGACTATACTTATTTTATGTAACCCGGATAGCCCGGGTGAGTGAAGCGATCCCGGGACCTATAATATTTAAGGAAAAATGAGAGGCACAGTAAGATGTTGAATAATAACCGAGATGATAATGACAGTGAGTATCACTTCACCGATTCGGATGAAGAAGCTAATTATGAAGTGGATACCGAATCGACCAAGCCTGAAGCTCCTACTAAACCAGTAGAGGCGAGGCAAAGCAGTCGGCCAGGTCAACCTCGCCGCGTATTGATTAGTATTGGTGTGTTTGTATTGTTGGTCTTCGTGGTTTATAAAATGATATCGTCCAGTTCCAATCCACCTTCCACGGTGATTACGCCACCGGTAGCGACTGCGGCGCCTAAACAAAATGAAGCGGTGAGAAAACCTGTGTCAGTGGCTGCCATGCCTAGTCAACCTGCTGCAACAGTTAATTCAGTCATGAATTCGCCACCACCTCCGCCAGTGAATACAGCCCAGGCAAATAATGCACCCGTAATGACAACGACTACACCGCCTGTCAATACCGCCATGCCTCCTGCTGTGAATTCAATCACTGCACCGACTACTCCGGCTAATTCAATGGGTCCGCCTGTAGCACAGATGCAAACCCCGCAGACACAAAGCATGCCGGCTGTCATACCCGTACAATCCACAGCACCCACTTATAATGTGAATCAACCCGGCATGATCAACACCATACCCTCTTCAGCGACTATAGATGCCAAAGCGGCGGCCATGGCTGGAGATAACGAAAAAATGATGAATCAAATGCAAGCGGATTATACGCAAAAGATAAATGATTTTTCGGCACAGAATAAAGTCATGCAAGATCAAATACAGGCATTGAACACGCGAGTCGCAGGCATGGAACGTCAACTGACTGAGTTGATGCAATCCTTGACTCGTCAAGAACACAGTAATAATGATGCAACCAGTAATGAAGGGCCTAGTGAGGCACCGCCTGTTCGTTATCAAGGAGGAGAAAAATCCTCGTATAACGTGCAAGCTATCATTCCTGGTCGTGCGTGGCTGAGATCAGAAAGTGGTGAGACAGTTACGGTAGCAGAAGGTGACACCATCAAAAGTCTGGGACGTGTTACGAAAATTGATCCTTATGATGGTGTTGTAGAAATTAATACCGGAAGTAAGGTGATATCCTTATCATACGGAAATGGCGGATAATCCTTGGCAGCGGAAGCGAAAACATAACTATGCGAGGTAACGTTTATGTTGCCAATGTTTTTGCGAAATAGAGAGACTCTAAACAGAACTCTTCAGGGGATAGTATTAGTAGGCTGTCTGCTCTTTGTGTTACCAGCTTACGCCATCGATCTGTCGAATATTTCTGTTCAAGATACGCTGGTCAATGTGGCTAACCAAGTTCCGATGTTGATGAAGTTAGCGACGGCACTAGCCTATGTCCTGGGAATGATATTTGTGGTCATGTCTGTCATTAAATTAAGGCATACAGGTGAAATGCGGACCATGATGTCACAGGAACACGGACTCGCTGGGCCTTTGATCATGATGGCAGTAGGGGCGATGTTGCTTTACATCCCTACTTCAGTCCAAGTGGGATTAAGTACGTTTTGGAGCGACCCTAATCCTTATGGTTATTTGCAGCAGCAAGATCAGTGGGCCCAATTCATTAATGATTGTTTCATCATTGTGCAATTGGTTGGCGTCATTGCATTCATCAGAGGATTAATCATTTGGACACATTTAGGCAGTCATGGGGGTGGTCAAGGTAATTTTGCCCGAGGCTTGACGCACGTGATTGGTGGCATTTTATGTATTAACATCTATCAATTCATACAAGTTATTATGAATACGCTGGGAATTCAGACATAATAGACAGTTTACGTTTGTGGGTAAGCAGGAAGATAAAAAAGGTTTATTATCTAAAAGGAGACAATGATGAAAAAAGCGATATTAGGATTGCTGGTAGTGGGAGGATTGACGTTAGGGACAGTTGCTTTTGCTGCAATATCAGGAATAGGCTCAGTGGCTCAACAAGTAACTTCTAATGTGGCCCAGCTTGCTAAATTAGTGACTGCAGCAGCCTATGTGATAGGAATGGCGTTAGCCGTAGCGGCCATCGTAAAGTTCAAAGCACATAAAGATAACCCAACTCAAATTCCAATTGGTACCCCAATCGCGCTCTTATTTGTTGCTGCCGCACTTATTTTTGCCCCCACCGTGTTTAGAGTATCGGGCTCAACGCTGTTTGGTAGCAGCGGTCAAGTGGGTGGAGTTTCGGGTGTCACCTCATTTGGCATAAAATAGCGGTCATTTTGCAGAGGCAATATGCACCAACTTCAACTGGCAGTGAATTTATCTGGCTGGCGTATTTTTGCCAGACGTAAAGAAGACAAAGCTTTCCTGCCAGTCCAGAAGCGGGTGCTAAACCGCGATGTGTATACTTGCCAGTATTGCGGCTTTCAAGCGAGAGAGTTTCAAGAAGTTGTGAATTTGGATGGCGATTATAACCACAATAAATTAAATAACCTGATTACCGCCTGTTGTTTTTGCACGCAGTGTTTATTTTTGCAAGCTGTGGGTTTAGATGAAATGGGTGGAGGGCAATTATTGTATTTGCCAGAAATGCCACAGGCGGATTTAAATAGTTTTTGTCATGTGCTCTTTTGCGCCATGGAAAATAATACGGGCTATCAAGAGACAGCCCAATCTATTTACCGCAGTCTAAAATTTCGCAGTCAAATTATTGAAAATAAATTTGGCTCGGGAACCAGTAATCCCGCTGTATTAGGCCAGCTGATGGTGGAATATCAACAGCAAGCACCGGACAAGAAAGTCGATATATTGAAAGAAATGCGGTTACTTCCCTCGCACACTAAATTTAGGGTGCAATTGGAAGCGTGGGCCGCTGCTGCATTGAAAGAATTAGGGGAAGAAGAAGCGGCTGCTACTCAGGACAAGCAATAATATAAGGACCAAGGAATGCAAGATCGCACTTTTATCGATCCATTATTAGATAGCATTGATGCTATTCTCGCTTGGTTTAGCACCGAGTTAAAACAAACTGCGGAATCCTATTGTGATTTGGAAACCGCTGATGATGTCCATACCCTCGTCGCCCGAGATGGTTCTTTGGTGTCGGTGGTCAGGATCTATGGGGTGACTCGATTAATTGGGCAAGAAGAATTTGATTTTATTCATAACGGACTGACACAAAGTTTGCAAGCCACGCTGAAACGGCCCGGACATGTGGTGCAAGTGTATTTTGGTTATGACAGAGAAGCCGTTAAACCTGAAATTGAAGATATTCTCTCACCTGCCAAGGCCACGTCTAAACGGCTGGGTTTAGAGTTAGATGATTTATTTTCTGAGCGTGTTAATTACATTTCAAAATATTGTGCGCATGAAGAATTGTATTTTGTGTTATGGACACGCCCTTATTCTTTATCTGGGGAACAACTCAAGCGGGCGAATAAAGATAAATTGAATTTTATCCGTGAACATCATATTCCACCCTTTAAAAATGGACAGAATCTAATTGCCGCCATCCCTGATTTGCGGGAAGCACACGGTTCTTTTGTCCGGTCGGTAGTGACAGATCTGAATGCCTTAAATGTGTATAGCGTGTTATTGGAAGTGCACCAAGCGGTTTATGCCATGCGTTATTCGGCTGATCCTGAGTTCACTTCAAAAGATTGGCGGGCCGTATTACCAGGGGACAAAATCCCCGTGCATGAAGCAAGACCCTTAGCCGGCGAATTATCTGGTTTAATGTATCCACCGCTTTCCAGGCAAATCTTCCCACGTGATGCGATGATCATGGATTTACGCACTTTGCGCGCGGGCGATAGGATTTATACGCCTATTTTTATTGATTTATTTCCGCAAGATTTAAAAACATTTATTGCGTTATTTGCCCGTACCCTGCCCACCCGGGTTCCTTGGCGCATGTCTTTTTTAATTGAAAGTGGTGGAATGGCCACACTGAATTTTAAATCGACCATGTCGGCGATTTTAAGTTTTACTTCGGCACAAAATGGCTTGGTGCATGATGCGGCTAAGTTATTACGTGATATTGAAGTTAATACCGATGACGCCGTCGTTAAATTACAAGTCAGCTTAAGTACCTGGGCACCTGAAGGTAACATTCGTTTGTTGCGCACGCGCACGGCTGAATTATCTAAAGCAGTGGAAGGATGGGGAACCTGTGAAGTATCGGAAGTCTCAGGTGATGTGTTTGCAGGAGTCGCCTCTAGTCTTTTAGGTTTTACCGCGAATAGTGTAGCAACACCGTCTGTTGCTCCTCTGAAAGATGTGGTCTATATGCTACCTTTCTCAAGACCGGCCTCGGCCTGGGAGCAAGGCGCTTTACTATTGCGCTCACCCGATGGCAAGCCTTGGCCTTATCAACCCGGCTCAGGCCAACAAACCACGTGGATTGATTTAATGTATGCGCGCCCCGGTTCGGGTAAGTCTGTGTTATCGAATGCGATCAACTTGGCCCTCTGTCTTTCGGGTGGTATTACGCGCCTACCTCGCATCGCTATTATTGATATTGGTCCCTCTAGCAGTGGTTTAATTTCTTTATTGAAAGAAGCCCTGCCTATGGATCAAAGGCATTATGCGGCTTATCATCGTTTGCGCATGACGCCCGATTACGCCATTAATCCTTTTGATACCCAATTAGGTTGCCGCCGTCCTTCTCCCCAAGAGCGTGGCTTTTTAGTGAATTTTGTGACCTTATTAGCAACTCCCTTAGGGGCAGAACGTCCCTACGATGGGGTATCCGACATGGCGGGCCTGGTCGTGGATGAAATGTATAAATACCTAGCGGACGAAGGTAAGGCACATCCGTTTACGCAAGGCATAGAACCCTTAGTGGATGACATTTTAGGTGAAATTGGTTTTGTGTTTGATGATAAAACCACGTGGTGGGAAGTCACAGACGCTTTATTTTTAGCAGGCTTTCATCATCAAGCCATGTTGGCACAACGTTATGCCATGCCTTTGCTCGCTGATGCGGCCGCCATTTGTCGTACGCAAGTCATAGAAGATTTATACGGTCAAGTGCGTGCGCCAACCGGCGAACCTCTCATTCAAGCGTTTAGCCGCATGATTTCAAGCGCGGTGCGCGAGTATCCTATTTTATCTAACATCACTAAATTTGATATAGGCGATGCCCGCGTAGTGTCACTGGATTTAGATGAAGTGGCTAAAAGCGGCGGGGATGCTTCCGAACGTCAGACGGCAGTCATGTATATGTTGGCGCGTTATGCCTTGGCGCGGCATTACTATCTGACAGAAGATGCGTTAGGCGATATTCCAGACTCTTATCGTGATTATCATCGCAATCGCATTTCTGAGATTAGAGAAGACGCCAAACGCATTGTGTACGATGAATTCCATCGTACCTCCAAAGCTCGCGCAGTGCGTGATCAAGTGATTTTAGATATGCGCGAAGGACGTAAATGGAATGTGCAAATCGCTTTAATTTCACAGTCACTGGATGATTTTGATCCTGTCATGGTGGAATTTGGTACCTCTATTTTTATTATGGATGCAGGCCCTGAGCAAGCCATTAAACGATCGACGGAAATTTTTGGATTGTCAGAAACCGCCCGAATTGCTTTAAAAACACGGGTACACGGCCCACGTGAAGGAGGGGCTACTTTCTTGGCCCAATTCGCCACTAAAAATGGTCTGAATACGCAATTATTGACGAATACCTTGGGCCCCATTGAATTGTGGGCGTTTAGTACTACGGCAGAAGATGCGCGCTTGCGCAATAAACTTTATCAAAAATTAGGTCCCAAAGAAGCCCGTCGTCTGCTTGCTAATCTTTTCCCATCGGGTTCTGTCAAAAACTTGATCGAAGCCCGTCTTGCTGCTCTTAAGGAACAGCAAGGCGTGATTGAAGAAGGCTCTAATCTCAGTATTGCCGATCAATTAATGGAAGAAATTTTAAATGCGTATTCTAAAAATCCGGATGTGAAGAGTTTGCCTAAATAAATGAGCAAAAGTACAAGCATTAGAATTCTTTCTTGGCTCTGGATCATGTCTCGGTTCTGGCTTAGCCAGAAATGGCACCGATTTACCCAAAAAATAAAAAACACGCCAGGTAAACGTGCCGGCATCTTTGGATTTATTTGGTCAGCCTTAGTGGGTACAGGTGTTGGTTTCAGTGCGGGTATAGGTACGTTATGGATGATGACAGCGCCTGTAGCGGAAGCAGGTATGGGGCTAGCGGTACTCGCTATAGGATTAGGAGGCTGGCTTGCTATTGCTGGATTCAGTGCACTCAGTTTGGTGATTTCTGCAGCCGTGACCTGGTATGTGTTTAACGAATATACCAAGACATCAAAACGATTAAGAAAACAACGTGAAGAAATCAAAACCGAATGCAGACAGTCCAAAGAGAAGTTGCAAGAGGCTTTGTTGGATTATGTCATTCAAGCCTTACATTATTATGCTGTAACCTATGAAGATGCAAAAAATCAACCTCAGGAATTGAAACTACCTTCTTTGGAAGGACTTCAGTCAAAAAAATATCCTACTGAATTATTATCTGAATTGATCTATCGCATATTTACCACAGAAAAAGAAAAAAAAGACGGTTCAATTTTATTAAAAAAAATAATAAAGGGTAAGTCACTAGCCGATTTAAAAGCAGAGAAATGCTGTGAAGAGGAATTGGAATTTATTGCGCAAGAACTGGACTCTATAGCACAAGAGGCAGACCCTTTGTCTCCTACTAAGCCCGGGATATGGCCCGTTATTTGTGCTGCAGCAATTAGTTTTGTGGGTACGTTTGGAGCGGTATTAGGTACGGAATGGAGTGTTGCAGCTGTTTTCATTGGCGTAGGTGCGACCATCGCTGCTTCTCCTACCCCTTTAGGATGGACGCTTTTTGCTTTTGCCTTCGTTCTTTCTTTAACGATTGGTGGGTTATTTGCTTATTACACTTATAAGAACAAAAAAAATGAGGCCATCATTCAAGACTATAAAAGAGAAAATAACGATTTAAGCGATGATTGCACCTTAATAGAAAAACAACGACAGGACATGCAAAAAGAGATTGGTAAACAAGACCGGCGTATTATCAAAGAACTGAGAAGACAATTAAATCAGCCCTCTTTTAATCAAGAAAAGAAATCACCCCAAGTAAAATGGGTCGCTCAATTTGGCGCATTAAGCGAAAAAAGAAAGCATTCGTCTGAAGAAGGTTCAGAAGATCAAGATGAAGAGAAAGAAGATGAAACAGCGCCGTTACTGCCTGCGGAGGCTTCTTGCATACCACATAAAATAAACTAGATACTATAAACTTTTTAAATTTAAGCCAGTTTTCTTAAGTAAGTCTTAAGGTAACACAGATAAACTTCTGAGACATGATTATAAAGAGAGATTAGCTATGAATAGCCATAGACAAATTGAGAAAGCCAGGCAAGCTTTGCAAGCCAGGCAAGCCGAAGCTAAGAAAGCCGAAGCTAAGAAAGCCGAAGCTAAGAAAGCCGAAGCCAGGCAAACTGTACAAAATAAAAAAAATGAATCTGAAAAAGACAAATCTGAAACAAAACAAAAAAGAAAGAAACGTAAAAGTAAAAAAGCTAAATCAGGGCATACAAAGCCTGCGCCTGCACCTGCACCATCTCATCCAGCTCCTAAGAAAAAGCGAAATTTCAGAGAGGCTCTGGTAGGGTTTAAACTCGCCATAGAAAAAAATGATCATAGAAAAATTAAAAATTACCTCACCGATTACCCAGGTATAGACAAGGTCAATATAGAGGGTCAAGCGCCTATAGACATCGTTATAAACCGTATTTTGTCTGGCGATATTGATAGGTGGCTTATTTTGATTTTCCGCATGTTGTTAGACTATGATACAGGTAGTTTAGACAGGCTATCTGAAGAACAGCGGTATGTATTGTATTGTTTGGATCAACATAATTTAACATTTCCTCTGACATCGGATATTTTTCCTAATTATTTAAGACGTCATCGCTTACCTTTATTTTCTAATTATAGGCCGCTAGGAAGAATTTTCGATGGATATAATTTTAATCTAAGACAAATTGATAATCAGTCAACGCTAAAAAGCAACCATGAGTTTAATGAATTGGTACACAACGAGGATCGTTGTGTTATCCAATGTAGTGATGGAAAGTGGGGCGGTAGATGCGAGATGGCTGTTAAGTTAGGCCATCTTTTAATTCGCTACCAACCCGGAGGTAAAGGCAGTTATTTTGCTGAAGTATATCGAGTTGATCCAGACACTAAAGAATTGAGATTGATATTAGATGCTAATGAAGAGAGAAAAACAGAGACAAACTTTTCCCATTTGCAAGGTTTTCGCTATATAGGAGGCCTGCAGTTTGATGCCATCATTCCATTTCCATTAAGTTCCTACTATGGTTGTGAAACCTGTGTGGCTCACGTCCAAATATCAGGCGAAGTCTATAAAAAGCTTTATTCAGTAAGAAACGATTTACTGAAAATGATTTTTGGGGAAACAGTCAATCCGGAAGAATTCCATCAGCATCTTAATGAATTTTTAATTGCTGAAGCAAAATTCTATGAAGAAGAAAACGTGCGAATGGCTAAGGAAGAAGAAGAAAAAGCACGAAAAGAACGAAAAGGCAAAAAAAATCCATCACATCGTAAGATAGGGCCTTTTTTATATAGCAAGACAGAAGGTGGTGAAATTATACAACAGGCTCGCTTCAATGGTTTATTGATTAAGCTTGCAGAGCAAAACAAGCAGAACAGTCAAAAAGAAGTGCGGCGTTTACTATATGGCAATCCTCAATTTGAAGAAGCGCTGGTCACGCTTTGTAACAAATTAAGCGCTTTATATATTAAGAAATTTGGTTTGGTGGTTAGCGATTTGACTCAACCTCTGCGCGATTTCATGACAGAAATAGAAAAAATCAAGACTAAAGAAAAATTAAGTGGGCTGATAAAAGATCCCCAATTTTTAAAAGCATTAGGTATAGTCGCGGCCTGTGAAGGGATGCCTATTTTATCTATCTTAATTACTAGTGGCTTTATTGCTCATGCATTTGGTTTGCTAGAGTATGAGTCTAATCCTAAGTTACAAAAAAATAATAGTGAAGGCCCTATAATTTCTGAAGAAGTTGATTGGATAGGGGCAGCTAATGCATTCGGCGGCCGCTTCATGGGGGAAAAAATTTTTCAAGGACCAGTTATAGTGCAAGGAGGAAAAGAGAAAGAACCCAATGCGAGAGAAAAAGGGAAAGAAAAGGAAAAGGAGAAAGAAAAAGAGAAAGAACAAGAAAAAGCACCGAGCAAGCGAACTGAGCCAGTAACAGGGTTAGCTCGAGCAGGAGATTTTTCTGCATCCATGGCTGTTCCTCGAGTAACAAGAGCACCGCTTCCAGCTGATGCTCCTCATTCTTATGGTGGGACAGGTGATCAGGACTATTTAAGGAAAGCTAGAGAAGAAGCGATCCGGTTTTTAGAACAAACTGAAGAAAGTAAAGAATTTAAAAATGCGGTGAATTACCTGCGCTTCTTCGATAGAGGAGCCGAGCAATTAACCCCAGCTGAAATACTACATATTTACGAACTTCGCGAAAAATTAATTTCATTTCATGACACGGTACACAACCAACCCATCCTAGTTAAGGAAAGTAAGGAAGTTCTCAATAAATTAACTCAAGCATTGCATATGTTGAGTCTTTGTATTGAACGTTTGAAAACGCCGCAAATGGATGAACAGCCTGCTGAAGAATCTGCGGAAATGCCAAAAGAAGACCTCAATCTTAAGGCATCCCGCTTCGTGGTTTGGCATACCGGAAAAAATAGACGTCATTCGGTTACTATCCCAGAGGGAGAATATAAAGGTGACTATCATGTCATTGAAGGGCAAGAAGACTTCTATGATTTTTTTAAGACTAATAAACATCTCGTATCTACGGATGGTATTATTGGTAAACCTAAACGTGAAGTGGTAGTGGTAGATGAAAAAAGTTATGACGCAGCTAGAAATCACTTAGATTTATTAGCTGAAAAGTTTGAGAAATTTTCTGCTGATGCTGTGAGTGAGAAAGCATTATTCTTAAGCGAGAAAATACGAGCGACTGTTAGAGAACCAGAAAGTGAAGAAGAAAGGATGAATGTAGATTTGCTGTCCTTTTATAATTCTCCAGTTGGGTATTCATTGCGAACCCGTGAAGATAGTATAGATTATTCTATGGTCCCTCTTTCTTATTTTAGGCCTGAGGGACATTCTAGACACATCGCTCTTTTTGCTGCTTTAGATTTTGCCGCTGCTATGGAAAAAGGACTGTTACCTCAAGGTCCTCTTGCTATCACGAATGGCAGTACACCTGACGTAGAATGTGCCAAAGTGCATTCTGCTTTAATATATAGACCCAATAGAAAACGGCTCTTATTGATAGACCCTAGCTTAAAAGGCAGGAGCGTGTTTAATTTGAAAGATCCGGCTGAATTAAAGGCCGCTATGCAAGTTTACCGTGAAATGGACTTGTTGGATTGGCTGCAAAAGGTGATGGACGAATACAAACTTCCTCATCTATTTGAGAATGCGAATGCAGAGTTTCAACAAGAAAATAAACTTGAGAAAGAAAAGAAGAATGAACGAAAAGTTCAACCTGGCCCTAACCCTTCAGAAAGAGAACTCGCTAGCGACGGGCCCAAACAAGAAAACCGTGACCCAGAAGAAGTGAGAAAAACCTCAGCGCTTGCTCGGTTGATGCTAGATGCACAAACAGATTATTGGAAAAAGAGAGTCAGGGAAGATGGCAGTCTTTGTTGTTCTAGTTCTGTTTTCAGAAATCATGAATTAACGACGCTCAAAGGCCTGTTGTCGTTAGCGGCTTGTGACATTTTACGCAATAACCCATTTGCCAACATGGCTGATGCTGAAGCATTTAATGAAAACGTAGAGAAAATTAATAAAATTTTTGAATATATGGCAGAACATGCTGAACTTTGTCCTTTTTATAATAAAATTAAAAAGGAAGATTTAAGCAGTAGAGTGTGGAGAGCAGGTATCAAAGATGAACTTAAAACCCTGTTGGAAAGTGGATTAAATGCAATCGAAAATCCTACTCTGTTACAAAGTGAAATTACAGGGAAGGCTGCTCTTTCCAACCTATTACCGAAAGGCGTCAAGAAAAAACCGTATTGTTGCGGCCTATTTAGCAGATCAAGTGGTTTAAGCCGTACCCATGCTAGGATAGAAACGCAAGTGGAATTACTTAAAAATGGAAAGTGATTATCATTCATAAGACTTTTTGTCTAAAGTGTACCCCCCCCTCCCTATTCCTTCCCCGCGGAGGGGACTTTTTTTTTGAACGATCGCAGCTTCGTTTAACTTTAATCAATTAGCGTAGTCGTAATTAAAATTTTTGAAGTCAATGTTCTATGCACTGGACATTTATTAGCAATCTCTAGTAATTTTGCGCGTTGGTCTTGGGTGAGTTCACCTTGTAATTCAATTTGTCTTTGAATGTGGTCTATTTTAGATTGTGGGTTATCACAATCCGCGCAATCTTGGGCGTGTATTTTTTCATGTTGTAGGCGCACGGTAATTTTTTTTAAGGGGATTTTTTTTAAATCGGCGTAGAGACGCACGGTCATAGCCGTGCACGATCCCAATGCGGCTAACAGAAAGTCATAGGGTGAGGGGCCTAAATCAAGACCTCCATTGGCAATGGGTTCGTCTGCAATCAATACGTGCTTGCCAACAGAAATGTCTTGGGTAAATTTTCCTTTTCCAGATTCGCTAACAATGAGTTCCATCTCTATTCCTTTTATTAATATCTACCCCGCGGTTCTCTGAAATTAGACTGAATCTTGTTCGGAATCAGGTTGTGCAGCAGAGGTTTCTGGTTTTTCGTCAGTAGTAGGAATAACAGGAGTAATAGTAGGGAGTTCTATTTCTATGATTTCTTCATGCGTTTCTTGAACAGTGAAATCGGTATATCCTTCAGCGATTTCTCTCAGTGCAACCACGGTAGGTTTGTCATTGTCCCAGGCAACTTTGGGTTCTTTGCCATGCATTAATTGTCGGGCTCTTTTTGCTGCGATGATGACTAATTCAAAACGGTTTTTTACGTTTTTCAAGCAATCTTCTACGGTGACTCTGGCCATGGTGATACCTTCTTTCAAGTCAATAAGGCGACCAATGATACAAGAAATCACTAAAAAAGGGTATAAAAAAAGGGGGGGTAATGTCCATACGCCAGACAAGAGTTTGTCTGGCGTATAGGCTTATAAGAAGAAACTAGGATAAAGCGAGCGGGCTAAGCGTCTGAATGAAATGACTTACTTGTTTCCATTTAGCACTTTGCTTAGGCGGTATCGCAGCCGATGTCATGCTCATAGGGCTAGCTTTTGACACGGTCTTTTTAGCAAGGAAAGCAGCGGCACGGACTCCATCATCCACACCATCATTTCCTTCGGTGATCGCGAACAATGCTTTATTTTGTGCTAACGCGTTTAATCCTTTAGGTCCTATATGGTTGTAGCTGATGTCCAAATAAACCAAGGTAGGATTTTTAGCTAAAGCAAAGGCGCCTTCGTTATGGATGTCATTGTGTTGAACATGCAGGCCGGTGAGGGTGCTGCAAGTCGCTAACGCTATAGTGCCTTCATCACTGATGTGATTTTTATTCAACATCAGATAAGTCAGTACAGGCAATTTAGTTAATGCGGCTGCACCTGCGGGGCCTATGTTGTTTTCATCTGCAAAGAGACCCACTAAGGAAGCGGTTTTTGATAAGGCAATCGCGCCATTATCGCCGATTTTATTATGAGCAATTCCCAGATAAGTAAGATGAGGTAATTTGGAGATCATTTCTGCACCTTCAGCACCTAGTTTATTTTTTCCCATAAACAAGAAAGCGAGGGAAGGCATATTGGTCAGAGATGAAGCGCCGTAAGCTGTGATTTTGTTGCCGTGTACAGCAAGGCCTACTAGGGATTTGTTTTGAGATAAGGCGGCTAGACCGGCATCACCGATTTTATTTTTACCCATGTCTAGGTATATCAGTGAGCTCATCTTGGCTATGCTCGCGGCATCGTCAGGCCCTAAATGACTGCCTTCTATGGCAAGTCCAAGTAACGTTCGGTTGGCTGTCAGGGCAGCAAGACTGGCAGATTTCATTTTGTTTTTGCTGAGATCAAGGTACTGCAACGTTGTACTCTGAGCTAATGCTGTAATGCTGTCGTCTGTTAACTTATTACGTGAGACGTCTAATGCCATTAAGGAGGTGTTTTTAGCAAGAGCAAGGGCACCGGTATCGCCTATTTTATTTTTACCCACGGATAAAACAGTAAGCGAGGTGTTTTTTGCCAAGGCTTGCGCACCTTCTGGTCCAATGTGGTTGCGATATAAGACCAACGCTTTGACGGTGGTATTTTTAGCTAATTCGGTTGCTCCAATAGCTCCAATATTGTTCTTGTACAGATAAAGGTCGGTGATTTCAGGGTGGGCGTCTAAATAAGTCCTTAAAGTGGGCATGTCTTCATCGGTTAAGTTGCAATGATTAAGGGAGAGATAATGGTCGTAAGTATGCTCAGCAATGCTGCTTAGGCATGGATTCGTGCTGGCATAGAGTGAAGTAGAAAGAGTAGTCGCTGCGATAAGAGAAAAATAAAAAGGTAATTTCTTCATGGCTGGCTTCCTTGTAAAGTGAAATTATGGGCAGATGATAATGGAAAGTTGGCGGCGTGGATAGGGGCTGCCTTAAAAATACGCTAATATTGGGCTTTAAAATCGTCCATCAAAACTGCATGCGTAGCCATCTGATGTTTTCGTAACAAGCGGCCCGCTTTAACTATAATTTCTAAATCCCGCAGCGCATCACTAAAATCATCGTTAATCACCAGGTACTCAAATTCGTTTAAGTGTGTGGCCGCTTGTTTGGCATCGGCCAAGCGTTTTTGAATGATGTCAGGATGATCTTGGTTGCGTTTGATCAAGCGCTCACGTAATTGATTTAAAGAAGGAGGGAGAATAAAAATGCCTATGGATTCGGGGAATAGCCGTTTAATTTGTTGATGGCCTTGCCAATCGATTTCTAAAATCACATCACTACCTGTGGCCAAAGTATTTTTTACCCAGGTTTTAGACGTACCGTACAAATGATCAAAGATAGTGGCATATTCCAGAAAATCATGATGCGCAATCATGCGCTCAAATTCAGTGCGGTCAATGAAATAATAATGAATACCATTTACTTCATTAGGTCGTTGCGGGCGCGTGGTGTGGGAAATGGAAACGGTAATAGAAGATAAGGTATCGACTAAGGCTTTGACCAAGGTGGTCTTACCTGTGCCCGAGGGAGCGGCAATCACATAAAGATTGCCTGAATTAACCATGAGCCGTTCTCTCTTCTTTGTCACTCAAGGTAATATTTTGCAAATGCTGAAGAATGCCCGAACTAGACGTAGTGATGTCGTGATTAACTATGCGTATTTCTCCCCCGTAAGAGCGTACGATATCGGCACCTACCACTTGGTCAAGCTGATAATCGCTGCCTTTGACTAATAAATCGGGTTGAATGAGTTTGAGTAAACGCTCAGGCGTTTCATCGGCAAAGGGCACTACCCAATCCACGGCGCCTAATCCCGCCAATACCGTCATGCGGTGATCGAGACGATTAATGGGCCTGTGTTGGCCTTTTAATTTTTGGATGGAGGCATCTTCATTTACTGCAACAATCAAATAATCCCCCAATTGTTTAGCTAGTTGTAAATACGTGACATGGCCTGCATGCAAAATGTCAAAACAACCGTTGGTAAACACAATTTTTTTACCTTGGGCGCGCGCTTCTTTAATGGCTTTGAATAATTGCTCTTCATTAACTATGCCCGTGGCAAAATTGGTTTTGCCCGTCAAGGCTACTTGTAATTCCGGTACGCTCACTGCTGTGGCACCTAACTTTCCGACGACTACACTAGCGGCCAGGTTAGCGAGTGCAGTGGCTTGCAATAAGCTGAGTTGAGCGGCGACACTGGCCCCTAATATACCAATGACCGTATCTCCGGCGCCGGTTACATCAAATACTTCACGGGCATAAGCGGGTAAATGAGCGGTCTCATTAGCTTGAATAAGGGTCATGCCGTCTTCGCCGCGAGTAATGAGTAAGGCTTGTATCTGGTAATCGACCAGTAATTGACGGCCTTTATCGATTAGCTCTTGCTCGTTACGGCAAGGGCCCACCACGGCTTCGAATTCTTTTCGGTTGGGAGTAATGATAGTGGCTTGTCTATAAATACTGAAATCTTGGCCTTTAGGGTCAACCAAGACAGGCACTTGCGCTTGCCTTGCTAATTGGATAAAGGTTTGCGGGTCAGACAAGGTCCCTTTTTTATAGTCCGATAAAATAACCAGATGGGTATTGGCTAATTGATTTTTAAATGTGGTGATCAGCTTATCTTGGTGTGCAGGAATTAATTTTTCTTCAAAGTCCATGCGTAATAATTGTTGATGACGGCTGATGACACGTAATTTGATAATCGTCGAAATCCCTTCTAGCTCACAGAGATTACATTGCACAGCAGCAAT
>Ga0207084_1008_pt1 | contig 67208 bp, 50 predicted proteins | sample Alteio_BWMinHeat_55_FD_153543 | JGI IMG/M metagenome (GOLD analysis project Ga0207084, IMG submission 153543) | Enriched cells from forest soil in Barre Woods Harvard Forest LTER site, Petersham, Massachusetts, United States -... | ecosystem: Environmental > Terrestrial > Soil > Temperate forest >...
TGATGTTGTAAGTCTTCCAATTCTTTTTTGGTATAATTGGCTTCTTCCAGTGCGGTCCAAGCCATTTCTAAAAATAAACGTTCTTGAGGGTCCATTTGCTCTGCTTCGGCGGGAGAAATATTGAAAAACAAGGGATCAAATTGATCAACGCATTGAATAAACCCTCCGCAATGGCTATAACTTTTTCCAGGCATGCCGGGAGTGGCATGAAAATAATCTTGCCAATTCCAACGGGAATGCGGGATGGACCGTATGGCACTTTTACCTTGACTAAGCAATTCCCAAAATTCATTTATATTGTTGGCTTCAGGATAACGCCCCACACAAGCAATAATGGCTATGTCTTGCGCGTGAGCAACAGGATGTTTAAGGACGACAGCTGGCATGACTGCAGAAACAGGCGCACCCGATTGCATAGGGGCAAGGAGGGGCTTAGAGAATTTTTTCTCTAAAAGTGAATGATGATGTTGCATAAAATACGCCGTTAATTTATCTAAGGTCATGTACTCAAATAAAAGCGTGGCGGGCAAATTTTCAAAAGTAAGCCCTAATTCTCGATTTATTTCTAAACTAATGAGAGAATCTACGCCGTAATGATCAAATGTTTGTTGGTTTTTAATCATCGCTTTATTCAATTTGAGTGTGTGAGAAAATACATTTTTTAAATAGTCTTCTAAACTCTTTTTTAAGCCTTCATTAGAATTATTCTCGACAAAAGACGCTTGAGTAAGGGATGGTTCTAAGAAACGGGGGGTAGTTTCTTGCTTCATTCGCACTAAGCCATCACTTTGTGCGATCAAAAGAGCTTGATCATGGAGGGAGCCGTGAGCAGATAAACACGGATGGTCAGCCATGACCAATCCGTTTTCAACGAATCGCTGCCGCCATTGTGCTTCACTCAATAGAGGCGAGTGAGAAAGACGGTAATCTGCATCTTCAAATAACCACCAACCATCCATTAACCCAAAAGTCAGTGTCCAAAAATCCGAACATTGCACAATTTCATTCAAGAATAATAACCCTTGTGCTTTTAGCAATTGCTTGACATGGCTCAAGGTGAGATTAATTTGTTTAGTGGCATGCAGCACATTGCTTGCCACTACCACGTCCACACTGCCAAGAGCAAATTCTTGATCTTGTTCTGCAGGGCTTTCTTCAATATTTAATTTTTTAAAGCTTATCCAAGGGTATTTTTTTCTCCAACGTTCTTCTCCATGATGTAGGAAGGCAACGGAGACATCTGTATACAGGTAATGAATATTATTGTGCATAGGTTCTAAAGCTTGAAGTAGGCTAGCACTGCTACCGCCTGTTCCAGCGCCTATTTCCAAAATAGTTATTTTAGCATTAGCGTCCAGGCGCAAACGTTCTTGCACATAAGTGCGAATACAATGAGCTAAGCGTTGATTGCAATAATCAGCGGCAGTATGACCGCAATAAATTTTTTCTACCAATGACAGTGAGGCGTGTGGAAACATCACCTCCATAGGCGAAATTTTTCCTGTCAATAGAGCTGGGTAGGCAGACAAACAAGTACAGAGCAAAGTAATATGTGCGGCTAAATCAGGATGCGCTGAAAGCAATGCTAGGCGCTTTTGTTCTAATAGCTCGTTGTTAAGCGAATCTTGCATAGAATAAGCATAAGAAGATAAAGAAAGATTTTCATTTTCTAAAGTCACATAGCCATTTTTTTCGAGTAGTGCTAATAGCGCTTGGAAAAGACGTGTATATTTAGGCAAAATACCTAATTGTTTTTGCAAGTTATTTTGATGATAAGTTTTCTGCTGAGAGTGAAATAATCCCAATCGTTGTAAGGCCTGCAATAAAAATAAAGAGGCCAAAGAGTGTAAAGTAGTCAGTGTCTCGCCTGAAAAATCCGGTGGAATGATCTGAGAAGATAAGTCTTGCATCACTGCTTTTAGGCAAGTGGGTAAAGCAGGTAAGGCAGTAAGGGTTTCTGAAGTTTGGCCTAATCCCATTTTTGTTAATAAAGTGTCTTTGGCTTTGATGACTAGCAGTTGATGACAGGAATGCTGTAACAGGTGATGAATGGCGGCGATTCCTTCATCAGGTTCAATAGAACCTATACCTTGTTTTTGCATGCGTGCTCTATGTTGGTCTGTGGCCACAATACCGACGCTTCCCCAATATCCCCAATTGATAAGTTTTACCGGAAATCCACTACTCGTCATGAGGGACTGTGCTAAAGCGTCTTGAAAGGTGCACCCCGCAAGGTAATTGCTTTGACCCGGGTTGCTTGTGAAAGAGAGAAAAGAAGAAAAAAATAACATAAAATCCAGAGGTTCATGCTTTAATACCGCGTGTAAGATAATACTGCCCTCAACTTTGCAAGCGAGAGCTAGACGCAAGGATTCCTCATCCATATTGGCTACTAATTTATCTTTTAATGCTAAGGCGGAGTGCACAGCACCGTGAATGACACCAAAGCGCGTTTTAACCTGCTGCACGACGGCTTGCATGGCGGTTTTATCACTCACGTCTGCTTGGCAATATAAAATTTCTCCTCCCTCAGCATGAATGGCGTCAATTTGTTTTTGATACACCGTTTGTGCACGGCGTGATACCCACACTAATCGTGCTTGATAATGTTTTGCTAAATAGGTACTCAGTACAAAACCAATGCCACCACCGCCACCTACCAAAAGATAAACACCTTGCTTTCTAAACAAAGTAAACGCAGGGTTACCTAAAGCAAAGGTAAGTGGTTCAATCACGCGTTCATACCGGTTTCCCTCTCGTAACGCCACATAGTCTGCATTTTTATGAGCAGGCTCAGCACAGATGGCTGAAGCTAATAATTCTGGACGGGACAACCCTTCTCGGCTAGCAAGGTCTATGATACTTATCTTGATCTGAGGATATTCTTGCGATAAGACATGGACAAATCCAATTAACCCCGCAAAATGTGGCTTGATGACATCATCATTGCTGACGGGATGCGTATCCCAAATTAAAATTTTACAGGTACTTACTTGTGACCATAATCCCACTTGTATTAAACCCTTTAGCAAGTGAAATAAAGCAAGAACACCCTGCTCTTGCGCATTCTCGGTGGTGTAAAGTTCTTCTTCATCAGAAAGGTTAAGCATGCCACCAAAGAAATAGAGTTCATTTAGGGTATTGCCTACTTTCAAGTTAATTTGATCAGAGAAAAATGTCTGTGTGCAAGGCTGGCCTTTTTCTAAGACAATGGTCTTAATCTCATCTTGCGCATAAGTGGTTACTAAGGCTTGAGACAGTAACTCACATTCCGGTGGATAGACCACTAGAATCTGTTTGGGGTTTTTTCTACTGCTGTCGCTGAAATTCTCTTGGGTGAGAGGAAGGGGAGAGCGTATCCAACGAGGGCAATAATAACCGTTTTTAAATTCAGTTGAGAGTGCAGAAGCGCTTCTCATACTGATAGCTTGAAATTTTACAATAGCACTACCATGCTGGTCCAATAACATCACACTAGAAGTATGTAATTGCACATAGGCATAGGCAATGGAAGCAATAGCACTAGGCTGCAAAATATCAATCTGGTCTACAGAAAATGGCAGCATGAGAGAATCTGCTTTGTCGTCAAACAAAGTGATTAGTAGTGCTTGCAAGCCACCATCCATCAAACTGAGATGTAAATCATTCTCAGTAAATTCAGTTTTGACTTGTTCTGACAAATGCAAAATGGCTAAGGCTTCCTGCTTACCTTTGCTTATGGCTTCTATGATTTGAAAAGCAGGTCCATAAAACAAACCTCTTGCTTGGAAAGTGTTGTAAACGCTTTCTTTTGTCTGCTTGATAGGACAACGTTTTTGTATGGAAGCGATATCCAATGACTCAGACAATAGAGGTTCTGTTTTCTTAGTACAGCGTAATTGTCCTTTTGCATGTAAGCGTTTTTCTTCTGTCCCAGTAAAAAGAGTAAATTCCAAGCCGTTTTCTATGGGGGAAAGATGAATAGTGGCATTACAGGTTGCGTGATCTTGCAAAGTGATAGGCTGCATCCACACCACATTAGCAAAACCACTGACGCGGGTCTGAGGAGAAATGAATGAGGCGGCGGCGCGTGCCATTTCTAAATACACGACAGCGGGCAAGGTAGCAATATGATCTATACGGTGATCATTAAGATAGAATGCACGCGCTTGAAATTGTTTGGCAAAACAAAAATCATTTAAGACAGATATATTTTTATCTAGCAAAGGGTGTAAAGGTGAAAAATCTCTTGTGGAGACAGGATCAAGGTGTTTTTCTGGCAACCAATAACGTTCACGTGCAAAGGGATAAGAGGGTAAGGCTATTCTTCTTTTATCTTCACCAGCATGTAATGCATCAAAGTCGATTTCCAGTCCTTGTATATAATTCTGCACCAGAAGCGGGCTCAACAAGGTATGGTTAGAAGAATAAGTCTGAGTCAGTAGAGTAGGCTGTGTCGCTTCATTTTGTTTTAATTTTTCTTGCAGTTCTAGCAGTGAACTGGCTATACAAGCAAAACGTTTTTCAAAATGCACTCGACCTTTATTTAAGGTATAACTGATATCGCCTAATAAACAGGACTCCTGTCCAGCATAATCACTGCAATTAAGAGATAACCAATTTTCTAAATCGATTATTCGTTGCTGCAGGGCTTCATCTGTCTTGGCAGAAAGGGTGAAGAGATAAGAAGAATGATGTCGTTGACGCACTAGCGGAGAAACCGGTGCTGATTCCACAATGACGTGTGCATTGGTGCCACTAAAACCGAATGAACTTACTCCTGCTAGACAAGGAAGTGAAGAAGCCTTAGGCCAGGGAGTCAATTGAGATGGAATAATTAGATATTCCGCTTTTTCTATATGCGGGTTTAAGTTGGAAAAATGTAAATTGGCCGGAATGTTTTGATGCTTAAATATCAAGAGGGTCTTAATCAATCCCGCTAACCCTGCAACGGCCTCCGTGTGACCTATATTTGTTTTTACAGCACCTAAAATCAGCGGATTTTCTTTTGTCCTTCCTTCACCATAACTTTCCTTAATGGCTTTTACTTCAATAGGATCGCCTAAAGCTGTTCCTGTCCCGTGCGTTTCAATATAGGCCACTTGCTTGGAGGCAATCTCGGCCTTTTGTAAGGCTTTGCGAAGCAAAGCGACTTGGGAAGTTTTACTAGGCGCGGTTAATCCATTACTCGCACCATCTTGGTTCACGACTGAACTGCGTATCACCCCTAAAATACTGTCTTGATCAGCAAGCGCATGAGACAATTTTTTAAAGATCAGAGCGGCACATCCTTCACTTCTTACATAGCCATTGGCGGCTGCATCGAAGGTTTTACATTGACCATTGGGCGATAGCATGCCTGCCTGAGAGAAAGCAGTATTAAGTTCGGAAGAAAAAATAAGGTTAACACCCGCAGCTAAAGCCAGATCACATTCTCCTTGACGTATACTTTGACAAGCCAGATGCACGGCAACAAGAGAAGAAGAACAAGCTGTATTGATAGCCATGGCAGGACCTTGCCATCCTAATAGATAAGACAAACGTCCTGCGACCACGGACTCTGCATTACCGGTTGCGAAGTAGCCGCCCATGTCTTTAGAAATATTGTTTTTTGTTAATAAAGTCTCATAATCGTGGGAAAAAATGCCTACAAATATGCCGCTATTACTGCCGCTTAATTGATTGGCAGAGAGCCCAGCATGTTCTAAAGCCTCCCAACTTACTTCTAATAATATGCGCTGCTGAGGATCCATTCCTTCTGCTTCTCGGGGGGAAATACGGAAAAAATTAGCATCAAAGCAATCTGCATCTTTTAAAAATCCGCCATGAGAAAATAATTTCCCTATTTTATTTATGCGCTCAGACGGCATTTCGGTAATGACGTTTTTGCCTTCTTCTAGACAGGCCCAAAAATCGTCAGGGTTTTTTATTCCATTAGGAAAACGACATGCCATACCAATGATGGCAATGGGCTCATTTATTTCTTGGGGTTTTTCAGCAGATAAACTAGGCTGCGCAGCAGGACAGCATTTTTGTAAATAATCAACAATGTCAGAAATAGTGCAGTGCTCAAAAAAGAAGGTGGCATCGAGCTCCACACCAAATTCTTGATTCAATTTCGTTCTTAATTCAAGTAATCGTAAGGAATCCAATCCCATTTCCATGAGAGGAGCTGTCAAAGAAAATTCACCTAGAGAGATCTTAGATTGACTCTCTTGCAAGCATTTTTTTACTCTATCTAAAATAGGCCCGTTTGCTTTAAACGTGGGTCTTTGCTGAACGGCTGGCTCGTTTAGTGTGTATTCAACGAGTATACCTGCTCCCTGATTATCTTCATCTTCTGGTCTATAGTGTGAAATCACGCCTTTAATTTTTGCGCCACGGCTAGTATGAAAACGTAAAATAGGATCAACCCCTATGGGTGTCTCTTGATGTTTACTCACATAATCTTGCATGCTCAGCGGAGAATGTTTGGAGTAATCTTGACAGCGCGTGACCCCGACTACTTTTTCTATGTCACCTGATAAAGCAGCCCACCAAAGAATGAAAGCCATGAGCTGATCGCCCAGCCCTTGGTTTTGAAAGTCGGGATGGACACTAATCCCTAATAATCTAATCAGCGTGCCACTCGCATCATGCAGTTTAGGAATATCGCTAAATGAACTGACTAGTAGTTCATCTAAATGGGCTAGTTTTTGTGAGTACACACTGGCAACAAGATGGTGATTAGTTTTTAAAACCAATTGACCTTGTGGAAATTGTGCTATACGCCTAGCAAGCTCGCGAGAACTCACGACTAAGTGAGATGGCCAGCACTTTTTTTCTAATGGTAAAAGCTGGGAAACATCGTCTTTTTTTGCATAATGCAGAGTATATTCATGGTTTTTATAGATATATTGCTTTGCATAAGCAAAGCCGTATTGAATTACACGCAAGACTTTATCGACGGCATGTTGCTTATCATCTTGATCAGCATGAGTGAGATAAGAATAAGTATCACAAAGCAAAGGGGCATAAGAAACCACAGAGCGCATGTGATAAGCGCACTCTAACAAGGACTGCCCTGCTTCAGTCAGTATGAGTTGATCTTTTTTTTCTTTGGCCCACTGTAGTCTTATCAGTAAGTTAATGATGGGTTCACGGCATTCCTCGCTTAATCCAGAGAGTATTTTTTTATTCAGGCTGCGTTTAAATGCGATCAATAAAGGGAGAAGGACGGCGCCTTCTATACTGTCATGCCATAAAGAGGGCGTATTTTTTTTATTAGTTAAGATTGATTGCAAGCATTGTTGTAAGAGCAGGCTGTAAAACGGTTTTTTAAATAAAGAGGAGGGGGAGCTTTGATAAAGCGCCATGATATTACCTGGCGATTCATCTAAGAAGGAGTCAGGAGTGCATCCTTCAATTAAATGCAAGATGAGTTGAGCATGTCCTTCATTTATTTTAAATTGCTTAGACAATAGCTCCACTGAAAAGTTATTATGCAGCAATAAATTAAAAACATCTTTTTGATAGCATGCGAGGAGGATAGGAGCAGCAAAATAACCATGAATATAGCGATTCAAAGTATCTAGCATGGGATCTTCCTTGGAAAAAAACAGCAAATTATTTTTAACTTTTTGTAATCTGGATGTTGAAACTTCTCGTTTTGAATTGTAATTAGTATATGCTCTCAGTGATCATATGGTATACGAGATAGTTTTGCAATAAAAAACAGAGAAAAGCAAATTCAAGCGGAACCTAATTATGCATGACAAGGACTTTATATGACAACTTATCTTTTTCCTGGTCAAGGATCTCAAACACGCGGAATGGGAAGCAGTTTATTTTCTGAATTTCCTGATTTAGTGGAGAAGGCTGATCGTATTTTGGATTATTCTATCGCTACATTATGTTTGCAAGACCCTCATAATCAATTAAACCTGACGGAATTTACTCAGCCTGCTCTTTATACGGTGAATGCCTTGTTTTATCTCGAGCATCTTAAGGACACTAAAAGAAAACCGGATTATGTCATGGGCCATAGTTTGGGAGAATATAGCGCTCTCTTTGCCGCCGGTGTTTTTGATTTTGAAACAGGCTTAGCACTGGTGAAAAAAAGAGGAGAGCTGATGAGCAAAAGCGCTAAGGGGGCCATGGCGGCAGTGATTGGATTGACAGGAGAAGAAGTAAGTGCTGTCTTAAAGGAACATCATTTAAGCGACGTGACTATTGCCAATTTTAATTCATACTCTCAAATCGTTATTTCAGGCTCCAAAGAGCAAATTTATGCTTCGGAATCTCTTTTTAAAAATGCTGGGGCTCAATTATTTGTTCCCTTAAAAGTCAGTGGTGCTTTTCATTCTCACTATATGGACAAGGCACAATCTCAATTTTCTGAATTTCTGTGTGAGTTTACTTTTAATCTACCGACTTTAGCGATCATAGCCAATGTCAATGCAAAACCCTATCATCCTAAGGAAGTAGCAGCTAACCTATCGTCCCAAATCAATCATTCAGTACAATGGACACAAAGCGTAGGGTACTTGTTGCAACAAGGTGAAACGAATTTTATAGAAGTAGGGCCGGGTAAAGTACTGACTGGATTGATCTCGCGTATACAAGCAGGGCAATGATGAAAAAAATGTAGATTCAAATTAAGCGAATAATTCTAGGCCATTTTTAAAATAAATCACAATAATATGAACAGATTGTTTGGCGTGTTCCCAATACTATCACTAATTAAATTACCTTGACCTAGACTGAAAAATTCTACACTATGACCTACCAACTAATCATGTTGGTACCAATAAAAAAATTTACACAAATAATACGATGAGGATTGCTATGGAATCAACTCGAGGTAAAGACATGGATCAAAGTGCTGTCCTTGATTCACTGAATGCAGTCGGGAAATTTAACTTTCAATTTAAACAAACCTTAATTGCACTATTAAACGATGTAGAAGATGGTGTAGAAGGTACAGAGTTACTTGCGAATAATAAGAACATTAAAGAAGCCCACCGACAATTAAAGGAAATTACTAAAAAAGACAAATCAAGCTATTTAGCATTACGCAATGCAATCAATGCAGCTATAGCGTTGGCGAGGAAGGACAATAAAAAGGTATATTTTTCAAGTGCTGTTGACAATGATTTCGTCAGGCGATTACTAAATTTATTAGGCCTCTTTTCAGTGGAAAAATATATATCACGTACTGACGACGAATCTAATTATACAAGTGATCTTGTTCAGAAATTAATAAAAGGAATGGATACAGAAAAACAAAATCTGCAAGCAATAGAAAAACTCAATACGACGTTGAAGGAAAAAGATCAAAACTATGCGAGAGAGAAAGAACATTTAAATGAAGAGAAAGATCGGCTTAATATGACGTTGCAGGAAAAAGAAAGAAACTATGAAAGAGAGAAAGAAGAATTAAATAAAACGATAGGCAACTTAAGAGAACATCTCGTACATCAACCGCCTACTGTATTTAATTCCTCATTTAGCTTAGATGGAACTAACGGCGATGAGCAAAGCTTTGCATATCTAGTCAATCACAATGAAACAGGCCAAGAAGTCGATGCTCATCTAAAAGATAAAGACAAACTCAAACGTTGTCTTAGTCCAGCGAGGTATCATGCCGTTGTGGAACTGATTTCTTATTATCGTTATTTAAAGCAGTGCGGAGATAGCGAGTTGGCTGGATCTTCGCTGAAAGAATTAATTTATACCTTGAATAGAAATAGTATTTTGGAAAACAAAAACACGACAGAAATTTTACAAGAAGAAGTTAAGAAATTAACTGATGAAAAGAAAAACGAGCTATTGACTAGGATCATTAAAATCATCAATGACATTCAAAAATTGGAAGACCATCCCAAGGAAAGTGTACAAAAGAGACGTGGGATGTTGTTTCAATTATATGATCTCCAGAGAAACCCAGACAAAGGAATGCGTTTTATTCCTGTTAGTAAAAAAGATGTGAATCGTGCCCAATTTTTTCGGCAAGAATATAAAGAGCATTCTACAAAGAGTTCGAAAGGGAAAGAGAACATACGTCCCACTCGAACTCATACCAAATTAAAATAAAATTGTTATAAGGACATTGACTATGGGAGCTAAGTATCTTAAAGCTCTACTAAAAGAGCAAATTGAACATTCAGAACAAGATCAATTTTCAGAAGATACCAAGAAATTTTTACATTATATCCAAAAGTTAAGCCCTTATAATGTGTTTGTTAAACCACTATCAACATTGTCTTTTGACGCTGCTAATGAATTATGCGAAAAAAATGCAAGTTTTAATCAAGCTCTATGGAAGGACAGGGCATGGATAAAGCGATTTATTTCTATGGTAGACCAAGAAAATGGTCATCTTGCCTCTTTGCTTTGGCAATCTTTCGAGCAAATTAAAGGCGCAGACCAGACTGTATTTGAGCAACTATTAAAACAATCCTCCCTTCTCAGTGATTTACATCAATTGTTAGATTTAATTCATTCAGAAAATAAAGATAAAGCAAGCGAACTTAATCTATTGATCAAGCGGTCAACTAACCAGTCCGCCCTGCTAAATTGTTTACTTTATATGGATGATCATCGTTATATTATTTCCGTATTTAATTTATTGGCTGCAGTTGAAAATGAGAGCGGCTCTCTTAAAAAATTAAAAGAGAGCATGCTGGGAAACCCAGTATTGTTGGGTAAATTAAGTCTCTTAATAGACGATGCGTCAAAAGCTAATGATTTAAAAGAGAGTATGTATCATTTTGCTTTTGCCAATGAAGCGAATTTACTATTGGTCTTATCGTATTCTGCATTGCTTTTCCCAGATGGGTTACAACATGCTGCTTTTAAGGCCAAGCTGATTGAATCAGGACAATTGAACCCTGAAGTGAAGGCTAAATTTTTAGCTCAAGCAAATAAAATCAGTAATAAGATAAAGCGCTTTTTAGGAGAAAATTTTTGTAAGCTATTGCATTTAAGCTTACCGCCTACTTCCCTATTTATTAGCTCTATTATGTCGTGTAAAGATCCTGAGCCTGCTCTGCCACTGGTGCGTAGAGAGCTTGCGGATGCGTCACAAGCATTACCCCCGGTTCCCATTCCTTCGCCATCCGCTGTTTTTAAAGCATTATGGAGCGGTAATTTCAACTTAAGAATGGCTGGAAAGACTGCTGTGGCACCGCTTCAACAAATGGTTGATACAACACAAAACATTCAATCGGCATTATTGAAAAAAATGCAAGAAAAATTAAAGCGTACTAATCATGTGGCTTCCCCATTATTACTACAATCCCCACAGGAAAAGGTAGACACCAGGGTTTGGGAGTGCCCGGAAGATATACTCGCAGATGTTACGTCTGAAGATATTGATGAGTTGTGTTCAGATTCCGTGATAGAACATATCAGTTTACTTGATTCTTCCTCTTTTATTTCTAAAAAAACAGTGAAAATCTTTGATGAGGCTGCTCAAGAAGTATTTTCTTCCACTCCTGCAGATAAGATGGAACTTAGCGATGAAGAAGAAGATTTTTCATTTGATGGTGGTGATAATGGCCGGTTTATGGCCTATCTATTGCAAGCAGGTTGTTCTCAAGAAGAGCTTTTTGAAACTTACGACGAATTGTATGGTACAGGTACTGATGAAAGCGCTGATATTTCTTTCTCTTCGGGATCAAGAAGCAGTCAAGACGGTGCTGACGATTCTATAGATGATTTTTCTTTTCAAGGCGATAACTCTATTAATAAAACCCCTTCTGTTTCTAGCGGATCAATGGATGACGACAAAGAAGAAGATTCTATTGACCAGACTCCGTCTCCAGACAGGCCAGTTCATTCTATTCTTAGCCCCTCACGTCTCTTTTCTCATAGCAACTTAAGTGGAGATTCAGAAGATTCAATAGATTGTACACCTTCGTTGGAGGAAGAAGAACTCGAAGGAATTGTTACAGAAAAACCTGATCCTATTGATCTAACTCCGCAACCATCTTTTTAGGCTCGCCCGCTATTTTGCATAGGTCAATAATCATCCCGTTTCAAACCAGAATGGTTGAAAAAATTTAAAAATTATTGCAAAAAAGAGGAACGGTTTTATGTCAAAAACAAACCATGAACATTTGATAAGACGATATTTTGAAGAAGTGTGGAACCAAGGCAAGCTGGATGTACTCGATGAGATTATTGACCCTCACTATATTAATCATAATCCAGGCATGCCTAATCCAATCCAAGGTCCAGAAGGATTAAAACCTATTGTTGCAGGTATTCGTAAGGCTTTTCCTGACCTAAAATACGTCATAGAAAACATGGTGATTTCTGATTTTCAAGTGGCCGTACATACCACCATGCACGGCACACATTGCGGTGATCTGTTTGGTTTGGCAGCAACAAATAAAGTAGTTAAAGTCAGTCAAATGCAAGTGGAACGCATTAGAGATAATAAAATTGTAGAACATTGGCGTGTAACCGATGAATTGGCTTTATTTAGGCAATTAGGGCAAATGGCTTGCCCATGATAAATCTGATAAATCAATTTTAAATAGGTATCAGCATGAGGTTAAAAGAATGGAAAAAAGTTTTTGGTTAAAAAAATGGGAATGTAAAGATATAGGCTTCCATAGGGAAGTTCCCAACGCCAATTTAGTCAATACTGTTGATAAAATGGATCTGTCTGCATCCAGTCGTTTTTTAGTTCCTTTATGTGGAAAAAGCAAAGACATGCTTTGGTTAATGGATAAAGGTTATGATGTAGTCGGCGTTGAGTTAAGTCATATCGCCTGTCAAGAATTTTTTGCTGAACTCAATGTGACTCCTGAGATTACAAAGAGGAATTCATTTACAAGGTATAGCGGCCCTCATATAGAGCTATTATGCGGCGATTTTTTCGACCTCACTCCTGAAGATTTACCCCGCATAGATGTTGTGTATGATTGCAGAGCATTCATTGCACTGCCATCTGAGATGAGAAGTCAATATGTTAGTCAGCTTACAAGATGTATAGGCACCAAAAATAAAATTCTACTAATTGCCATAGAGTCACACTGTAAAGTAACCGGCCCACCTTTTCCAGTGTACGATTCTGAAATTAATGACTTGTACGGATCAAACTACCATGTCAATAAAATCAAATCAGAGTCTGTCATTGATATACCGGCTAATTTAATCCCCAAAGGATATACCCAATTAGTGGAAACTGTTTATTTGATATCAGGTAAAACATAATGCAGAGAGATTATAGTGAAAATATTTTTATTAACGGCATCATTGATGCTCTAAATACTTATATACAACATAATCCAAGGAAATTTTTAAGAAATCAATGAAGCAGACGCGTTACAATTCATAAGATTGCAAATAAAATTTATAGTTTATTTCCTGAGGTCTGGGCTGATGTTGATTCTGGTTTTTCAGGATGATGCGGTGAGATGCAATTTCAACCCCTCATGCGAGGCAATAAAACCAAGCTTGGTATAAAAAATCAAAGCGTCTTGTCTGCTTTTATCAGTAGTGAGTTGAATAAGACAACAATTTTTCTCTTTCGCTTTTGCAATAGCCCATTCAATCATTAATTTGCCAATACCCTGTCCTCTGAAGGCTTTGTCTATTCGCACCGCTTCAATCAATGCGCGCTGTCCACCTTGGTATGTCAAATAAGGAATGAAAGTGATTTGCAATGTCCCCACTATTTTTCCCTCTGTCTCAGCTACCATTAACCAATTATTTTTATCCGCGGAGATTTCTTTAAATGCAGCATAATAGGCTTGTGGTAAGGGAGAGGTGAAGTGCTCACGCCTTTTGCCTAAGTCATCCTCTGCGAGCAGCCTGACAATTTCAGGCACGTCGTTATATTCAGCCTGACGGATAGTGGTTTTTAAGTTTTTGTTCATTCGCGTATTCTATTTAACTCACTAAATAAAGGGAAGAGATTAGTGATCTAGTCTATGTTAATCTTATATACATTGTTAGCTATCTAAGAGCAAGAGAGGCATGGATGAGTAAAACAATTCAGGGATCCATTATTTGGTTTATTTCAGCTTTATTTGTTATTTATTCTTTTTGTCTCAATACCGCTGCAGCCGTTTTTTCTGATGCCATCAAATCATCGCTCCATACCAATGATGTAGGTGTTTCTTTTGCAGCGGGCTCATTCATCATTGGATTTGCGAGCATGCAACTTCCTGCCGGTTATTTGCTAGATAGGTATAATGCCCGCTTTATTGTGAGTGGCGCGCTTTTCTTTTTAGCATTAGGTAATGTTCTTATTTCTTTTTCTACTACTATTTATACATATTCCCTGGCCAATTTGATGCAAGGCATGGGGGCCTCATTTGCTTTTATTGCGGCCATTATGCTAGTAGCGCAATGGTTTTCTAAGAAAATGTTCCCTATTTTAACGGGTTTAATTGAAACATTTGCCTTTATTGCTGCTGGAATAATTCATTATTTTCTCATCATTAAACTAGAGACTTATTCTTGGCAACAAATATACCAATATTTTGCAATCGTTGGTTTCATCTTATTTGTTTTATCTGTCTTAGTGGTAAAAACCCCTACGGATTATTTCTTTGCAAAAAATATTTCATTAAAACAATCTTTAACCACCGTATGTAAAAACAGTCAAACGTGGTTATGCGCAATAACGGGTGCCACATCATTTGGAATTTTATTAGCTTACGGTGGTCTCTGGTATTTACCCATACAAGAATATTATTCTGTGACCCATGATACCAGTGTATTAATTGGCGGTATGGTCTTTTTTGGAATTGGCGTAGGCACACCTATTTTAGGCTGGTTCTCTAATTTTATTAAATCCCGGAAAATGGTTCTCACCCTCACGTTAATCATAGGAAACATGGGATTATTAATGGCAATTTACCTTCCTCATTATTTGATCAATAATTATATTATTATTGAAACTGTATCATTTTTTACAGGATTTATGCTTTCTGGATCAGAATTGATTTACACGATAGTGAGCGAAATGTCATCAAATACTACACGCGGCGTCGCATTAAGTATAACGAATACAACGATTTTTTTATTTAATACCATCATGTTATTGGTACCGTATGCCTTCATAACTAAAACGTCTACTCAATTTTTCACATATTTATGGATATTACCCTTCTGTGTTATGATAGCAATATTATTTAGCGCCTATATCAAGGAAACTTACTCAGCTTAATTTAACCGCAAAATCTATAGATACTTAATGTGAACAAGGAAGTCATATGCAAAAAGTCTATGGGTCCATCGTTTGGTTTATCGCAACACTATTTGTCGTTTATTCATTTTGCTTAAATACAGCTTCAGCCGTTTTTTCCGAAGCGATAAAAACCAGCCTAAATGCCAGCAACGTGGGTGTGTCTATTGCTACCGGTGCATTTATTTTGGGTTTTGCTTGTATGCAAATTCCGGCAGGGTATTTACTCGATAAATTTAATGCGCGATTCGTTGTAAGTAGTGGGGTGTTTTTGCTAGCAATAGGAAATGTCATCATTTCCTATTCAGATAATCTTGTTATTTATACGCTATCTAATTTTTTACAAGGTGTTGGAGCTTCATTTGCATTCATTGCTGCAGCGGTTCTAATATCACAATGGTTCTCAGGAAAAATATTCCCTATCTTATTTGGCCTCACGCAAACGCTTTCCTGTATTCTCGCCGGCATTATTCATTATTATTTTACTGTCATTTTAACGACACACACATGGAACGATATCTATCGTAGTTTAGCGGTTTTTGGCTTTACGTTATTACTGCTTACCTTAGTGATAGTAAAGTCCCCATCTGGTTATAAGCGTGAAAAAAGTATCTCATTACTTGAATCCTTATCTATTGTCCTTAAAAACAAACAAATCTGGCTTTGCTCCATAGCTTGTGCCACCTCATTTGGTGTGCTATTGGCCTATGCCGGTCTTTGGTATTTACGAGTACAAACTTATTATTCAGTGGAAAATCTTCAAGCCGTTATTATCAGCGGTATGATCTTTGTAGGTATTGGAATTGGAACCCCCTTATTGGGCTGGGTTTCAAATGTAGCCAAATCGAGAGTCATGGTAATACATGTAACGACTTGCATAGGAACGATGGCATTATTGCTTGCTCTCTACCTACCTCATTTCGATATTAAGACATTAATTATTATTGAAACCATTTCATTTCTACTCGGGTTTTTCCTGTCTGGTTCAATGCTTTTTTATACGATAGTGAGTGAAGCGGCTACCAATAGCACCCGCGGCGTAGCCATTAGTGTATTAAATACAGCTGTATTCTTATTTAATACGCTTATGCTATTTATTCCTTATGTATTTTTGACGGTATTATCTAAAGATTTTTTCACTTACCTTTGGATATTACCGTTCTTTGTGATGTTTTCCTTATTATTGCTTTATTTCGTTAAAGATACGTATTCTTCAAATTAACAGGAGGGCTATAAGATGAGCGGCAAAATAGCATATCGTGGTTCAATTTTTTATTTCAAAGACTCTGCCACTATAGCCAATTTACCTATTAATAAAGATAAGCTATCCGATAAAGATTGTCAGTACGTCTATATTGAAGATGGCGTACTCATAGTGGAATCCGGAAAAGTGGTTGAAGTAGGAAGTTATACTGATCTAAAAAATAAATTAGCTGGTGTCAAGGTTGTCGATTATAAAGGTAAATTGATTACACCTGGTTTTATAGATACGCATCAACATGCTTCGCAAAGCGCCATTGTGGCAGCTTACGGCGAAAAATTATTAGAGTGGTTAGATAACTATGTCTTTCCAGCAGAAAGCACCTACAGTAATGATGCCAGTGCAAAAAAAGACCTCAATTTCTTTCTAGACCAACTCGTCAGAAACGGCACAACCACAGCCGTATCCTATGGGCCTCTTTTTTATAGCGCATCAGATATTTTTTTTGAAGAACTGAAAAAGCGAAATATGCGCTTTATCACAGGCAATATCATAATGGACGAAAATGCCCCAGACACGCTTAAACTGTCTTCACAAGAAAATTATGACAATAGTAAAAAACTAATCGCTAAATGGAATAATAAAGAGAGACTTTCCTACTGTATCTCTCCTCGGTTTGCTTTGTCTTGTTCGCAAAAAATGCTTGAGTTGTGTGGCGCTCTCAAAAAAGAGCATCCCGATTGTTATATACAGACACACTTAGATGAAAATTTAAATGAAATTGCTGCAGTAAAGAAATTATATCCAAAAAGTAAGAGTTATATGGATGTGTACGATCATTTTGGTCTTGTCACCGACAGAAGTGTATTTGGTCACTGCATCCATACTACCGATGAAGAACTGGAATTATTTAAAAAATCCAATGCCATCATGTCTTGGTGCCCGTTAAGTAATAATTTCCTAGGTAGTGGCTTATTTAATTTTGGAAGGGCTTCAAAATACACTGACAAAATCACTTTAGGCACGGATTGGGGTGCAGGAAATTGTCTTTCCATGTTTGCTGTTATGGATGATGCCTATAAAGTATCCATGTTAAACAGTGTCAAATTACCTAGTATGGTGCGTTGGTATATGGCTACATTGGGCGCGGCCAAGGCATTACATCTCGGAGATAAAATTGGCAACTTTACGCCAGGCAAAGAAGCGGATTTTGTCGTGATTGATGCTGATGCGACACCTTATCTGAAATATCGTCGCGAAAAGGTCAATGATATTTTCGAATTTCTTTTTATCTTAATGACATTGGGTTCAGAAGCAAATATCAAAGCGACCTATATCTATGGTAAGCCTGCGTATATCAGCAGCACGGTAGCAGAGACAGCTAATCACGTATTGACTTAGAAAGAACAAAATGAGTGCATATAAACAAAATGGAAAAGGGACAATTTATCAATTGTCCCTTGTTTTTGCGGCATCTAGCCTCTGCTGGCTTTCTTTCTCTGCAATAGCCGCAGAACCACTAACCACTACACCCACCGCAACCCCGCTTAGGAATGCAGCTTCGGCTACGAGCATCAGTTCTAACCCTGCCGCAGTTAACATTGTGAGTGGAACTGGAGAAGCTCAACGTTATATCGATAGTAAGCTCGGGATTAAAGACACGCATGGCATCACTATAGGAGGGACCTGGATTGGTGATGGTAACCAGTTATTTTCTGGTGGTATTGCAAATGCAGACAGAACTACTTTTAATAGCTTATTGTTACTGAACCTTACCGTCGATACCGAAAAATTTAACGGATGGCCGGGTGGTTTATTTGGCATTGAAGTACTTCAGCTTAATTCTCAAAATACCAATGCACAAGCCGGCAGTGTGCAAGGATATAATAGTATCCCGGGCCCGCCACCTCTAGACCGATTTCAACTGTATCAACTTTGGTATAGACAAGAATTTTTCGATAAAAAATTTATTCTTAGAGTAGGAAAAACCGTACCTACTTATGATTTTGGCAATGTCGTCAAGCCCGTTGCCCTTGATAAAGGCGACCCAACTATTCCTGCGGTATCAGGCCTAATTTATACGCCTATCTTTATCAATCCCTCTATGCTAGGTACCTTGCCTGGATATTATAATTCAGCGTATGGGATCACAATGAGTTTTGCTCCTATAAAAGAGTGGTATCTCTCATACGGCATATACGATGGAAATTCGGCAAGTGGTCAACAAACCGGCCTACACGCGACACCTACGTTTAATGGTGCGCATTTTCAAATTGCAGAAACGGGACTAGCTTGGTTAATTGGAAAAAACAAACTACCCGGTACGATTGGCGCAGGCATATGGCATCAGCACGGAAAGCTTAAATCATCGCCACCGATTTCAGAAAATAATGCCACGGGTTATTATCTTTTTGGCAGTCAACGGTTGTGGTACAAAGACCCGGGAATAAACAGCAGTGGTATTTCAGGCTTTTTTCAATATGGTCTTAATAATTCCAATGCGATGCTGATTAACAAATATGCGGGTGTTGGTTTAACGGCTTTTGGACTTATCCCTAAGCGGCTTGATGATTCTATTGGTGTAGGTGCAGCTTATTCATGGTTGGATCCGCATAATTTTAATCATAGTAATGAATTAATTTTACAAGCTTATTATCAGGCGCAGGTAATAAAGGGCGTTTATTTAGAACCTGCTCTTTCTTATATTCCTTCTCCAGGAGCAAACGACAGTCGAAACAATGCCTGGGCAGGGACGTTGCGTGCCATTGTATTATTCTAAGGGAGAATAGCCAATATGAACTGGGATGCACTGCGAAAAAATATCAAAGGAAGTGTGGTGACAAAGGCAGATGCTGAATTTGCATCTGTTAAAGCGGATATGGTATGGAATGCAGTAAAACCAGATCGATCTCCTGACGTCATAGTCACCGTACAAGATGATAATGATGTGGTTGAAGCAATCAACTTTGCACGAAAAAATGGGCTAAAAGTTGCTGTGCATGGCGGAGGCCACACCTGGTGTGGTCTAGCCGTGCGTAATGGTGGCATGACCATTGATTTATCTAAACTCACTGAATCAACCATTGACAAAGCAAATCGCAAAGCAGTGATTCAACCGGTAATAAGCAATAGAGAACTTGCACTACGACTTGGCGAATACGATCTGGCCTTTCCCATTGGCCATTGCCCAACAGTGAAAGCAAGTGGTTATCTTCTGAGTGGTGGCATGTCTTGGAACTTGAGTGAATGGGGCCCAGCTTGTTTTTCTGTTGAGGCCGTGGAATTAGTGACTGCAGATGGCAAAAAGGTCAAGGCCAGTGCTACCGAGCATCCCGATTTATTTTGGGCCGCGAGAGGATGCGGGCCAGGAATGTTTGCAGTCGCAACGCGTTTTCATCTTAAATGTTATCCTCTTCCAAAAGCCATCATGACGAGTACTTATTATTATTCGTTAGCTCATTTGCGTGAAGTTGTTGAAGAAGTGACTGAGCTAGGTTGGAAAATGCCTAGCATAGTAGAATTATCAATTTTTTTGCTTAAAGCTCCGCCAGAATTGGCGGATCAATGCAAAAGTGCAAATGGAAAATTATGTATGGTCTCCGCTGTTGCATTCGCTCAAACAAAAGAAGAGGGTAGGGTAGCACTTGCTGTTTTAGAACAAGGCGCAATGCCGCAGAAGGCACTCGCTAAAAAATTGAATGAACCCAGTAATTTTGAAAAATTGTCAGATAATGCCGGAATTGCTTGGCCTGAGCAGCATCGTAATTTATGCGAAAACCAATGTTCAAAAGCAAAACCAGTTGATATCTTGACGGCCTTACGTGACAAAATTATTGATGCTCCCTCACCAAAATCGGTTATTGTTTTTTGCCAAAGTACTGGGCAACACAATTTAATACAACCTCGTGCAGATGTTGCACTTTCTATGGATGCCCAATCCTATGGAGGGTCCTGGGCCATATGGGAAAAGCCAGAAGACGATGCCGCCAATATGCAATGGCAAGATGAAGTCATTGCTATTATCAAGCCGTTTACCAGTACTCACTATATTGGCGAAACAGACATAGTGCAGGATAATGCCCGTGTTCAAGAATCATATACACCAGAGAAGTGGAAAAAACTGGAGGAAATCCGAGCTAAGTATGACCCTGAAGGATTATTCTTTGGGTATCTTGGCGGCACTACCACTTAACGCATATTTCCGGTATGCCCTAATGAATATCGTCCTGGTTGCGGCCAAACAGCTAAACCATGAGGACCTTTGCCTACAGGGATGCGATGAGTCAGATTACCCGTCACAGTATCGAAAACATAGACCTCACTATCATAGCGGCCAGACAACCATAATTCTTTGCCATCTGCTGTGATATTACCCATATCAGGACTGCCGCCTTGTGGAATAGGCCATGTCGCGACGACTTTCTTTTGCACAGGATCGACCACGCTAATATTGCCAGGTCCATGCGGGCCACAGCGAATATGATGACAACCCCGATTGGAGACATAAAATAATTTACCATCCCGACTGGGATAAATACCATGCGTGCCAATTCCGGCGGGAATAAAGCCTATTTTTTTAAGGCTAATAGGATCAATAAGAACTAAACCGTCTTGCATCATATCTGCCACAAAAAATATTTTTCCATCTGCTGATGAGCGAATATCTTGCGGCATGCTTTCCTTGTTTTCTGGCGGATCAGTGGCAACGGTATTTGGGGGAGTGGCAACTTGTCCATCTGGTTTGATGTTGAATTCAGACACCGTCATTTTTTTGCTAGAATTTATTTTTGTTGGGGTCGCACGCAAAGAGAGATAGCCCACGACTTGTTGTTTTGCGAAATCAATTTTAGCGACTTGACCTGAGAATTCGCAAGTGACAATGGCTTCATGGCCGTTTAACAAAAAATCCATGTGATTGGCGCCCAGACATTGAATAGGAATAGATGAGACTACTTTCATTGTTTTGGGATCAAGCAAATGTAATTGTTTGCGCGCTTCACTCACCACAATCGCAAATTTTCCATCGGGTGTGTAATAAAGATTATAAGGATCATCTACATCAATATTTTTACCGGGTTGACCCGTTTGAGCATCAATCGGGGTCATGGAATTATTTTTATCATTTAAGACCCATAATGTTTGCAAATCATAGGAAGGTACGACATGTTGTGGGTTTTTTCCACTCACAAATGTTTGGATGACTTTGTAAGCAATGGGATCAATTACTGAAACGGTATCACTGTCCCCATTGGGGACATAAACACGAAATAATGCATTTTTAACTTGCGGAGATAACATGCCTGCTTGTGTATATGCGTAGATATTTGTTTCAGCAAAATTAGGTGTCGCTTGCAATGCTGCAAGAAAACAAAGGAAAATAAAATTAATTCTCTTAATGAAAATAAGCCAATTATTCATGCCAACCCATTATGACTCCTACTGAACATAAGAGTTTATGGGATTAGGGGGATTAGGGTCAAGTCACAACAAATGGCATCTTTTTCTCTTATTAAAGCATAGCGGGTGTTTTGTGTAGGCGCTTATTGAAGACGCTGATCTTTTTCTCAAGATGACACAAAATGGTTGGCCACTCATTTCTTAAAATGCTATAAACGACGGTGTCACGTAAATAACCGTCATCCAAGATAATATGTTGGCGCAATAAACCTTCTTCTGTGGCCCCCAATTTTTTTATCGCTGCACGTGAGCGTTCATTTCTTGAATCAATAAAAAATTCGATCCGGTTGACTTGTAATTCTTGAAAAGCATAACGCAATAGCAATAGTTTGCATTCACTATTTACAACACTTCCCCATACAGCGGGTATATACCATGTGTAGCCTATTGATAAACGATTATGTTCTGTATGGATTTCATAAAAACGGGTGGAACCCACTATTTTTTGGTCTGACAAGGTACGCACTATAAATGATAATTGTCTAGAGGCTGGATAGGAATGTAATGCCTTATTAAACCAGGAATCAAATTGCAATTTTAAAGCAGGCGCATACAGTGATACTTTCTCATCAAAAGAAAGCGTTCTTAGTATTTCTCTATGACTTTCCTGAACCGGCTCTAATTGAACATGTAAGCCTGTAAGAGTGATAGATTTTGGTTCTAACATCATAGCCTCTTTGTATACCATGTTAAGCGCCAATTTTGGCTGTGTATTTGGGAATTAACAAGGTCTAAGCTCTAAAAGAGTAGTGAAATGCGCCAGCCTGTTTTTGGCTAATATAAGAAAATATAAGTACTAACTGATCAATTATTTGCCATACATTCTTAATACATATTACGTTATATTACGTAATATGTATTTATCATAAAGAGTGAGTACAAGACATCAAAAGTGCAAGATAATATCGCTTGCCACTGTAAATTGGTTTTGACGCATTCCATTGTTATACGGCCTGGCTCGTGTTGCGAATTCATAACGTATCTCGGGACGTGCTTCTATGAGGTCAGTAAATTGATGAGTGATACCTGCCGTAAAGCTAAAGTAGGCTGTTGCAAAACCCGAGCGCTCACCATTGATATCATCTAAATAATCTGCCCTAAGTGATAAATAGTTTTTATCTGAGAATTTATATTCTGTGTAGTTAACCAGGCCAATTTCAGAAGACCGGCCAGGGATGATGGGTCCACAACCTCCACCGCTAGCAAAAAAACGGGTTGGTCCAAAGATACATGTCCCTCCTTTGGGGGAGTTTCTCTGGTAGATATAATAAGCTTCTGTCATGGTTAAAAACTTTTCCGTAAAACGATGTGACCAGGTTAAATTAAACTCTTGTAAATTATCATGATTGCCCTTAAAGGCTCCGCCATTCCAAGAATCAATACCACCCCAGAGTGAGTCATTATTTTCCTTGGAAACCCAGCGCACCATAGCCAGTGCCGTTGGTATGTGTTTGCCAGCGGCCCAAGGGGCCACATCATCACCCGCATGGATCCCCAATAAAATACTCCATTGATCATTAAATTTAATGGCTGCATTCACACCGGTTTGTGTATAAGCATCAAAGGTAAACATCAATGAATGTGTAAATAAAAAATTCTCAGGAGCCAATTGCGCTTCTATGTCTGGTGGTGAAATATAACGCCCAGCGGTAATGAGCATGCCTTGCGCAACATTTGGAATATAAAATTGCAGATACATCTCAACGGGGTCATAGCCGTACATATTATTCTTTTGTAGCAGTTGCTGACTAAAATAGCCTTGCGATGTCGTGTAGCGATAATCAATGCCATACAAATTAGATAACCTAAATCCAAAGTCCACATGATCGGTTTGCACAGTGTCCGGTTGACGTTCAAATCGTAGTACCAGCTGATCGAGTTCAGGTCTGTTGGGAACAAGATCATAAGAAAGTGGGGCATTAGATTGCTTTGAGGTGCTGTAATTATAGGAAGGGTTAACCCAGCCATAAATACGAATGTCATTATCTTTTAGTCCCGGGAATAGAGCCCATAAGGCTTTTGTAGTTGGAAAAATAGGGTCAGTGTTAGGTACACCGATAGTAGGGCCCAGGTATTCGGTGATAGGAAAAATGGAATCAAATGGAGCAGGCATAGCGCGTCTTGCTGGCGTTGTGTTGCTGCTTTCAGTGGGAGTGATTACGGTGGTCATTGGTGAAGAGGCGCTTTTTATTTCATAGGCGGCACCTGTTTGCATCACGACAAAAGCAATCATACCTAATATTAAGATTAATTTTTTCATATCTTCTTCCATGAAGGCCGGTAGCTTGCTTTGTAGAGTAGCAATATTTATCAACTAAAACGAGGGAAAAACGTTTAGGTCAATAATCTTGAATATTTGATTATCGCTTGAACACCTTAATTGAGAAGAAACTCGATTTGTAGTTTCTCTTTAGGCTGAGATTCAAGGGCAGGGGATGAACCGACTTGGTTAAAGAGAGCGGGTGACCACTGTTTATTTGTTAGCGGCCTTGAATCAAGCACTAAATTGTCAGAATTTTCTGAATCATGAAAATACCGTTTAGGATGTCTTTTTATTTCATTTCTTCCTACTTCATCAGCATCGACAAGAAGGTCAACAACATTTTGATGTTTAATATGTGTTATTACTTTATTAACAGTACATTCAATAATGGTATTAATATTTTCTACGCCTTTATCGTGATTAGCTAAACTAAAGATTTGCTCTAAAGTAAAACCTAAGCTGTTCAAACGATGAAAATGTTTTATTAGCGCTTCTGCAATGTACCGTTCATTGATATGATTTTGTAAACTTTCAATGTGATGATGAGCAAAACCAAACTTAAGAAGCTCATGATCTCGAATAGTGATTACTAGGTTACTATTTTCTGTTTCCTTTTCTGGGCCATCTATTTGATCGTTGGATGACTCTGGGTCTACGTATGTCACAGTAGGTGATAAATTATCTTCAGTGTGACTATTACTTGTTTTTCTATGTTTTACAGGTGTTTTTTTATTAGGCGATGGAGATACATCTACTTTGCGTTTGTGTGGCTGAGGTTTTAGAGGGGCTGATATTTCTTCTGTTTGATGATTTTCTTGCCGACAGAAATCTATGGCGTAAGCATCTTCTATATTTATGGCAACAGGAGATAAATTAGGCTCAACTTGTTCATCTGAATTCTCAAATTCCTGTGAATTTGAGTGGGTTGGCAACTTCTTAGGCATTTCCTTTATTCCTAAAAGATTTAAATACTCTTTTAATCTACCAGTAAAATGTTTTTTTAACATGCCACTAAAAGAAGAATTAATCGTCCAGGATAATTGGTTATTCGCAGGTGATGCTAAATTGATTGATTTTAAATAAGAAAGATCCTGTTTAGAAAAATGAGCTATTCTATATGTTAATATTTTTTGTAGGCTCTCATTGGAGAGCAATTTACTATTGAAAGTAATCGTATCGTTTGTAATAAAAGTATAGGTTATATATTGTAAAAGGTAGGTTATATAATGCCGTTTAGAATTATTTTTTATTTTAAATGCTTCCGTTGTGACTTCTTGAAGAATAATTTTCGTTGTTTCTTCTGTGAAAGAATCTCTTAATTCTATATTAAAGCCCATGAGAGACATATATATTGATAAAGTATGGTTAAAAGGCAGAGGATTTTTGATCATTAAAACGATAGCATCTTTTATAGTTATAAATGCAATATGGTGATCCAAATGACAATTATTTAACTCTTTTTTGATTTGAGTACAAACCCTTTTTATTTGTTTTTGAGGAATATTCTTCAATGGGATGATTGCTATAGGATTAGCAACATCATTATTACAATAATAGATTAAATTACTGATACCATAATGAATATCATGCGTGGTCACATCAGCTATTACTTCGCTGGTATTAGGGTTCTGCTCATCGCTGAGATTTGAATTTTCTTGTGCTTGCAACAATGCAGCGAGGTATAAGCTGTTTTCAAAGCTCATTTCTTTTGCTAAGTCATCGGGTAAATCTAAAAGCATTTCACAATCATCATATTCCTTTTCGCCAATAGAAGTGTCACCTTCATCATCCTGAGTTAAATCGACAATACCATGTTGAGATCTGTTTCCTAATGTATCGGTAATAAGCGGGTTAGTCTCATTTTTGTCGAATTCACTTGAAGTGCGAAAAGAGCTAACCCCGAATACCGGGCTAGGAGATAAATTCAGAAATATGTCGGTATCAAACAATGTTTCTTCATTTTGATTGTGTAAATGCGGTTTTTTGCGGTGCATAGGCTCGTCTGTGTTTAATTTTTTTACATTATACATTAATATGTATATTTTATACAATGTATTTTCTTTATAATAAATCAAAAGGTTATAGAAAGAAAGCGGTGATCATTACCATTAAGGTAAAGTGGCTAGTCTTTATAATGACTTTAACTTCAGGCAAAATTCCTTGCTTAGATCGGATTCAGACGGTTTTAAATGTCTTTTTTAGAAAATCGTGGGATATAAATAACGACGTTTTTGTGAACCTATTCATGGAGAAATAATATGTATTTTTTATCCAGATTGCCATTGTTGTTAATGGCAGCTACGATTTTTTTTATCAGTATTTGTCTGCCTGCCTATCCCAATACACCAGAAATGAAAGTCCAAAACGAACTAGCACAGCTGGAAGCGTCTTCTGGTGGTAGGCTTGGATTATCTGCTATTAATACTGGAAACAATCAACGTATTCAATATCGTGCTGAAGAACGTTTTCCCATGGGTTGTACCTCTAAACTAATGGGTGTTGCAGCGATTCTCAAAAAGAGCATGACTAATAAGCTACTTTTACAAGAAAAAATCACTTATAAAAAAGAAGATTTAACTAATTGGGATCCCGTTACCGAAAAACATCTTGCTGATGGAATGACCATTTCTGAACTTTGTGCGGCGGCTATTTCTGTCAGTGATAATACCGCTATGAATCTGTTAGCGAAAAAAATAGGAGGACCTCAAGGTTTGAATGCGTTTGCTCGTTCTATAGGAGATGATCATTTCAAACTGGATCATATGTGGCCTGAAGAAGCGATGGCAAGTCCAGATAGTCTGGATGACTCAACCACGCCCGCTGCCATGGAAAAAAGTTTACAAAAATTTGCACTCGGTGATGTTCTAGCACCATCCCAACGCGAAAAATTGCTGATCTGGCTTAAAAATAGTAATACTGGAGATGCCAGGATTAGAGCAGGGGTACCCAAAAATTGGATTGTTGGCGATAAAACAGGAACGGGGTTCTATTATGGTACAACAAACGATATTGCCATTATCTGGCCACCTCAATGCCCTCCTATTGTTGTGGCAATCTATTACTCACACAATAAAAAACAGGCACATAAACGCGAAGATATCATTGCATCAGCTACGCGCATAGTAATGAATGCTTACGCACGTAGCGATCATTGTATTAATCAGACACTCTCATGATCAATATTATGATTGTTGCAAAGACATCAACCTTTTTTGATTTACTAACACAAGAGATGAGGAGTTATTATGAGTAATGCTCGAGATGGTTTTTTTGAAAATATCAGAAATTTTTTTGCTGGGATACAAATTTTCGCCCCGGAACCAGTACGACCAAAAATAACTTCAAACGAAATCAAAAGATTGATGGAGTGCTTGCAATTTTATAAAGCTGTGGGTTCTTATCGACACGACTATGTTCTTATTGCTTTTCATAAAAAGGATAGAGCAAGTATCGAAGCGTTAAGGGATGAAGGGCATCATTTAAATGGCGGTTCACGCAAAACATTTTTTCAGGTGCCTTATAAAGACAGTTATGGAATAAAGCATGGTTTAAAAGGGTTGTATTGTAAAAAAGTTCCCATAAGAACTTATCAGAAAATTCGAACTCATTTATCCGAGCAATATCAAATTGATCTCAAGGAATATGATGATCTATTATCTACGCCTAAAATCAGGGAACAATTAAAACAAAAAAAAGGTTTAATTGAATTAGTAGAAATGAATTCTACAAAACAAGTATCTACTGAGCTAGCTGCGAAACGAGAACATGCTAAAAGAAACAGAAAAGTAATGAGTAATGAACCTGAAACTCAACCCCTAGGTGCTGAAGAGGATGCAAAAAATAAATGGAAAGAAAAAGAAGAACCACAAAAACCTGTTTTTTCGGGTAAATTTCTCTCTATTAATACGTCTGAAAAACAAGATACTGCTAGTCCGTCTGGGAATACCGCTTCGATTAATTTTGATCCTAGACTAAACTAAAGTCTCACAAGAATTTTGCCGTCATTTTATTGTTATGTAATCGTTTTAGAATAAATAAAGAGGCGGCAAGCCTAGCTCGACAGCTGCACACATTGGCATAGCTGCAATAAGGAGATGAAATTTTAATATTCTCTTAATATAAGAGTGATACTCTCATCCCTATGTTAAATTTTAAGGATGATGCTATGTTACGTTTCATTCGTGATATGTATAATTCCGTTGCAGGCGAAAAAAACTCATTTAAACGCATCTATTTAACGTTTTTATTCGCAGGCATTCACTTGTCACCCCTTAGTTTTTTCGCATTGTTTGGTCCTATTGGTGCTATTGCAGGTTTATCTGCCTTAGCATTAGGAATAGCAGCAGCCATAACAGCGGTGGAAATTGACCATTACGTGCGATTTAAAGAAAAACCGAATAAGACACTTTCCTTACTATCTACCACTACCAATATGAAACAGACGTTTACTTCCAATCCACCTCTAAAAAAACACGCCACTGAAAATACAAATGAGGTGAGCGTTGCTGCTACTCCACAAAAAAAGAATAGTAATGGAGGTTTCTGGGGAACAATTTGTAACCTGTTTCGTTTATCTACATCACCTCGCGGGGCTCGCGTTGAGGTTGTTGGAATTAATGATTCTTTGGATGCTCCATATATTCCTAAATAAACACATTCCGAATGATTGATGCACTCGTTTTCATCATGGCAGCGAGTTAGCAGTTTTTACTTATGCGATCCTTTGCCATGATCTTCTTTGTCTCTATGCGGCTTACAAGCTCGCAATGCATTAAGATCTTCAGCTGCCTGCACACAGCTCTGGATCTGCTGTATCTTGGTTATTCGGTCGTTGATACGCTGGAGGATTTTAGCTTTGTGATCCTGGAAATCTTTTACGTTAGTTGCATTGCTGGCTGTAGAAGCCGTCGCTGGTGTTCCCTGGGCAGAGACAAAAGATGTGCCGATAGTTAGTGCAACTGCCATTACAAAGGTGAGCGTTATCGGAATTAATTTTTTCATGGGTATTCCCTTTTTTGAGAACTATTAGACAATTTTCACTTATAACTTAATTATTATGGTCTAATTTCTAAATCTATTCAATTGTCGTTAGTTTTCAAATATATTCACTTCACTAATGGTCTATAATTATGTAATACGTTCAGGAATTTAGGAGATTTGTATATGAAATGCTCAAAACAATTTTATATTCTATCCATTTTCATAAGCATATTAGTATGTAGCATTGCTTATGCAGACACGTGTTACGACCCTAACTATGATAGTTATTACAATTGCGCAGGCGATGAATACGTTGCTCCTGTAGTAGGTGCGTTGCTTTTTGGTGCGATCATTTCCAACAATAATGGGTATGGCAATCACGATCATCATAATCATGATAATGGAAATCATGGAAATCGTGGAGGCTTTCATAGCGACAATGGTCATGGTGGAGGCTCTCACGGTGGTAATGGTCATGCTGGAGATTCGCATAGTAGCCATTAAGTGTTAAAGCCGGCTCGAATAGATTATTGAATTTAAACTCATTTGAAGCGCTTGTCGCATTTTGGAGGTCTTTAGCAAACACAGGCCGGTAATGAGAGTTACCGGCCTGTGGTGCTAATTACATAAGCACTCGCTAGAACTGCGAGTATTGCAATCTTTTCCCAAGACAAATCAGTAAAAAAATTTATTCCTCACTAAGCCCCAATATAGCTACTACCCCTTTAGTTAGGTTGGCAATAAATGAATCATTTATAGTTTCCAATTGATTTTTAAATTTTTACACAGCAGGGATAATTTCAGTTTCAATTTAAATTGTTGGTTTGGGATTGTATTCATCCAATTGCTTACAAATCTCCTTTAATTTGCCGAGATTGTAATTTAATTCGAGGCGTGTAGTTTGAATTTGCTGAAAATTATTGGTCATTTGTGCTATTTTTATATAGAAAAGTTCAGGACTAAGGCCATCAATATTATCTCTTGCGCGAGGATATAAAACCTTAATATCCCGTACAAAGCTTTTATTCCACTGTAAATTAGCGCTAATCTTGCGAATTTCTTCTTCAACTAATTTTTTCAATTTTTCAGGATTTTTTAAAGATCTATCTTTAATCATGGATTCAAGTTGCGGATAATCCTGCTCTTTTAATAGTTTCAATTCATTCTCATCATCTTCACTTTTTTCTGCGGTTGGGGATGGTCTTTGAGCAAACATACTGAGAGCCACCAAAGGAGAAGTAAATTTAATGTCATCTATCAAAGAAGAATTCGCAGACGATCGCTGATCGGGAGCGTTGTTATCTATTTGGGTACCGAATTTTTTTTCATCACTCTTTTTTGCTTTTTTCATTCTCTTTTCTTCATCATCTAAACATTTTTTCTCTGAATCAGAATCTACCAAACTTTTTTCAATGGATGATAATATTTCCTTTATATGCTCTTGACGTTGTCTTTTTTTTGTAGAGAATCGAGTATTAGATACTTGTTCAGCATATTTTTGAGCTTTTTTAGCTTCCTCTTCCCCGATTTTAAAATGTTCTTCATATAGCGGAGTTTGTAGAAAGCTTAAGTCAGATATATTGAGGTATTCTTTTAATTTTTCTTCAGTGTCGTAGGGGAGAAGACGGACATAAAAAGATAGGTAATATCCATGATAATACATAACAGAATGAGTTGAACCATATTTTCCTTGTTCTTGTAGATTTTCCAGGGCATGTTTTTTTCTTAATTTTTGACTCGCATTGCCTACTCCTAAATTATATTCTTTTTTGTGGGATTCTTCTTGGTTTTGATTATTGATACAAAAAAGATTAGCCGTTCTGTTAGATGTTTTAGAATTTCTTTTATGAGGTTTTTTAGAATTTTCTATTATTTTTTCATAGAAATCCTTATAAACTTCATTTTCTTTGAGATAAGATAAAAAACCCCTATAAATCGCAAAAACTTTTTTATTTGTTTCTTCTGTTTTCTCTTCCTCGGGATTAGTTTGAGTCCGCCCTTCCATTATTATCCTCCTCAGTTTAATTATTTTTCATATAATAAAAAAGCCTTAATGTAATGTTTTAAACATTTAAACACAAGATAAATATGGTGGTTTCTCCACAGAATCCGTCCTACTCGACAAAAATTGTGATATATTTATATTTTTTAAGGATGCTCGTCTTAGAAAGGATGCCGCTATGAAGATGAATGTTGCACAAAAGCTTATTCAAGCTCACTTGTTGGAAGGAGAAATACTGCCAGGGCAGGAAATTGCTCTAAAAATCGATCAAACACTTTGTCAAGATGCAACCGGAACACTGGTAATGCTTGAGCTTGAAGCTATGCATATCGATCGAGTGAAAACTGAACTATCTGCACAATATGTAGATCATAATTTAATACAAGAAGATTTCAAAAACGCTGATGATCATTTGTTTTTGCAAAGCGCATCGCGACGTTTTGGTGTCTGGTTTAGTCGACCAGGCAATGGTGTAAGTCACCCCGTTCATATGGAAAATTTTGGTAAACCAGGTAAAACGCTATTAGGCTCAGATAGTCACACTTGTGCAGCAGGATGTTTGGGTATGCTCGCAATGGGTGCCGGTGGCTTAGAAGTAGCAATGAGCATGGCAGGTTACCCATTTTATGTCAAAATGCCAAAAATTTTCGGTGTGAAACTAATTGGAAAATTACCTGATTGGGTGAGTGCAAAAGATATTATATTAGAAATGCTTCGTCGCCACCATGTTAATGGTGGCGTGGGTTGTGTCATTGAATATTACGGCTCTGGGGTTAAAACACTGACAGCAATGGACAGACATGTTATTGCAAATATGGGTGCTGAACTTGGCGCAACGGCTTCTGTTTTTCCATCTGATAAAGAAACCTATAAATTTTTATGCTCTCAAGATCGTAAACAGGATTGGGTTGATCTGGCTGCGGATAAAGGGGCTAAATACGATATTAATGATGTCATTGACCTGTCAACACTTGAACCCTTAATAGCCCTGCCCTCAAGCCCCGGAAAGGTAGTTCCAGTGCGAGAAGTGCTTGGGCGCGATGTCTATCAAGCTTATATCGGTTCTTCAGCGAATCCGGGATTCAGAGATTTTGCTATTTCAGCACTGATGATGAAGGGAAAGCGTGCGAATCCAAATGTTTCCTTTGATGTGAATCCAACATCTCGTAATCAACTTGAAGATTTAGCAAAAAGCGGTTTACTTGGTAATTTAATTCATTCTGGTGCACGCGTACATCAAGCGGGGTGCAATGGTTGTATTGGCATGGGTCAAGCGCCAGCCACTGGACGAAATAGTTTACGAACGGTACCGAGAAATTTCCCTGGACGTTCTGGCACTATAGAAGATAGTGTCTATTTATGCAGTCCTGAAACAGCTACTGCCGCTGCAATCACGGGTAAGATCACAGATCCACGTGAACTAAATATCCCTTATCCTAAAGTGAAAATACCCAAAATACCTACTATGAATAAAGCTATGCTTGAATCGCCTTTGCCACCAGAACAGGCGCATGCAGTTCAGTTAGTCAAAGGACCCAATATCATCTCATTACCCACTCTTAAGCCATTAGTAGATAATTTTAAATTACCCGTATTATTGAAAGTGGGAGATAATATTTCTACCGATGAAATTATGCCAGCAGGTGCACGAGTTCTGCCCTATCGGAGCAATATTCCAAAAATCAGTGAATTTTGTTTTGACGTTATTGATAAAACATATTACAAACGCGCTCAAGAGACAGGGCCACATGCAATTATAGGTGGTGAAAATTATGGGCAAGGCTCAAGTCGTGAACACGCAGCATTAGCGCCGCGTTACTTGGGTTTACAGCTCGTTATAGCAAAATCATTTGCGCGAATCCATTGGCAAAATTTGGTGAATTTCGGCATTCTACCACTCACTTTTGTCAACCTTGATCAGTATAATGAAATAAACCGTGATGACCACATTATTATTAATAATGTGCCAGATGCCATTCAATCTGGGAAAGAAATAACAGCCATTATAGAGACAAAAAATCTAACGATTCAGCTACGACATCAATTGTCACCACGGCAAATTGAAATTCTTTTAGAAGGAGGCTTGATAAATTGGGCACGCAAGCATACCGATTAATTTATTAATTATTTTCCTAATAAAAATTGGCTACGCTTGGAATTCATTTCTAGATCTATCTTATTTATTTCCTCTATCTTTTCTTCACGCATTAAATCTACAGGACAACATTTATGAAAAATCCCGTGACAAGTAATTATCACAATTAATCCTCCTCCTAAACCTACGGCTCCACCTATCGCTCCACCGAAAGTGACTACCATCCAATTAATGGCCACACCTTTTGAAACATTAAACAATCCAACACCAGCCGCCCCAATTAAAGAAGTAATTGCAGTACCTCCTAACAACCCTTTAACTATAGTCCTATTTCTTTTATCTTCATTGTAAAATAAAGACTCATCCAGTTCATGTTGTATTTTATTTTTCCTTTCAATGGATGGTGCCAAGCCCAATGATTCTCGAATTGACTGGAAGGTGCCTATATTTTCTTGAGTTATCTCTTCCTGGTTCTGCTCTTCAGCCGCTTTTGTAATTCGATATTGTTCAATAAGCCTATTAAATCTTCTATCAACCATGGCTAATGACGCTAATGATTTAAAACTTATTAAATTTGAAGATTCATTATCATAATGAAAATGGCAAAAATAAGATAAAATTTCAACAATAGTTTCATCTGGGAGGAGAGAAAAATTATTCATTTCCTTTTCGCCAGTATCATGCTCTTTTTTATTTTCTCTAGCGTCCATATATTTTTTCCATAAATATTAAGTTTAAGGGCTTTTATTATTTTATTCACACAAACTTTGTCCAATATAGTGCTCCAAACTAGGATTGGCACCGATAAACTGCCAATCAAGAGCAGAAACGCGAGTTTATGTTACCTGATTTACGGATGAAAATAACCCCCTATTTTTCCCTGCCCATGGTAATTGAAGAGGATAAAATTCAAATGAAATAAAGCTTCAAGTTCAATTACAGTTTTGCTTGTAATTGCAAGGCATCCCACGCGTATCTTTTATCAGAATTATTTTATTAGCACATGATGTGAAATATAGCTCTTTAAGAGCCAGGTGAACAAAAGGGAAATGTTGCTTTGTAGGTGAGAGAATAGTATTTTACTCAATATTTTATAATTCTTTAATGAAAATTATATTCGTTGGTATTATCAGAATCACTGAGGTATAAATAATGGAAGGTAGAGAAAAAGTAAAAACAATAAATAATAGTGAATTAGATCCATTTTATTTAGATCGTTTTTGGGAAATAAAAAGAACTTTTTCTGGAGTAGCGCTGACTGATCAACTTCGTCAATTTTTTGCAGATGAAAGAGCGTGGGCGCAATTGGTTAATGATGATCGCTTTAATTTAACTGAATGTATTTCCTTTTTATCAGAAGCAGGTATTCATGCCGATGTTATTCACGGACTGGGCATTGGCTATAAAATACATACATGCATTTTTGGCAATAAAATTGCTTTACTCAATAGATACATCGAAATTATTTCTCTACATAAATTAGGTGAATTCGCTGCGCGCATAGTCTGCACCATATTGAGTTTTGAATTAAACAGAATCAAAGAAAGTAACGTTGTAGTTGAAGATGGAATACTAGCAAGCATACAGCATTTAATTGGTGTATTAGCTCGGAATAATAAAGCAAAAAAAGAGAAAAAAAAAGACGTGGTCCCTCAAGAAACATGCTTCAGTGATTTTATAACATGTGTTCAAAACTGCCAATCTGATCTAACAGCTGTTATTCCTGAAAGTCTATTGACCAGTGCTTGTTATTATTTAAGCGTCATTAATGATCCACGGTTTTGTGAAGAATATTCTATTCTCTCTTTTTTATTAGAAGAAAAAGGCATCAATAATGAAATACATGATCTATTTAGAACGGCTTTTGATTTGTTAAACGCGATACAAAATAATCAAGAAGAAGAAATAAGAAAGATAATCAATCATGTTAAAGGCGATACCGTTGCAATATATGCAATAGATGTTTATTTCAGCATAGTCGCTGAAACATTATCTGTCGCAGAAAAGCGCAAAGTGCTTAAACGCGAATTAATAGAAAACCTAAATGAATTGCATGGCGTATTGGGTTCGCAAAGTTTAGAACGTCACGCCCTTGAACAAAAGGAAAAAGATGCCAAAGTAAGGCTTGCTGAGGAAACGAGTATAGTTTATCCAAAGGATAGAAAACCTGCGGATGCTCGTAAAGGCTTAACTTGTTTTGAACGATTCCTTGAATTGGCACGGGCACCTAGAAATGAGGACACTCATAAATCTCTCACTGATCTGTTAAACAATTGGGAAAATTGTTTAACCATTATTAGAGACGTACGTTTTCGCACAGAATTTTGGGAAATTAATACGTTATTGGAAAGAAACTGCGAAAATACGAATATCAAGAATTTATTCACTCTTGCAGACATGTTATTAACAGCCGTCAAAACTAATGATGCTAAAAGCTTAGAAAGTATAAGACTGCTTATTAATACTTCATTTGTAGGTGTAGAAGATGATGTTATCCTCGTTCTTTCAAATTTAATTGATGAAATTCTTGGGAAGCAGAAAAAAACTCCCACGCTTTCTTTTGAATCGTTAAATTGCTTAAAAGATATTTTCGAGATGTTATCTTTGCAAAGGAGTACCTCATTTATTTCGGATTCTAATGACGCTTTGCATAACAAAAACGCAAAAGGCAAGGAAAAAGAAAGTGAAAAAGATCAAAAAGAAAAAGAAGGTGATGAAACTCAAAATGAGACTTCGCAGCAGAGTTATGTTTTTAATTTTTTACAATTAGTTGAAAATTGCGGTCCACATCTTCTCTCTGTTATTCCAAGAGAGCAACTAACTGACCCACAATATTATTTAAATATTATTAAAGAAGAACGTTTCTACAACGATTTTTCATTATTTATTTTTATGTTAGAGAAAAATAATGTTAATGGTAGTATTAAGGACATATTCTCTATCGCTTTTGTCTTATTGGGTGTGATTAGGTTCGGCCTTACGGAGCATGTTGAACATATAAGTGCCGTCATTAAGGAAATTCAATCTAAACCTATTTCAACTCATGCCATCAAGGTTTATTTTACTCTTATTGATGAAGCCTTGCCTGGCATAGAATCAAATAAAGAGTTTGATCCGCAGTTACTATCTTACTTAAGAGAATTTCATAACACATTACGCTTCTTACAAGAAGAAAATGATCAAGAATGGAATCGCCCACAACCTGCAAATACCTTGGCTATGTTGCCTGAACTGCCTGCCCCTACACCGTTAAGAAAATCACCATTAACTAATTTTTCTTTGGAAGAAGAACCTTCATCTTTAGATATTAATGCAGAAGTTAATGCAGATTTTGCAACTAATCATATTCAGGAAAGTAATACGTCGCTTACTTTGAATCCCAAATATTATGATCAATTTTCAACAATTGTTGAAAATTATCCTGAATTAGAACAACATCACCAGCTAACTAAATTTTTCAACAAAAAAAATGCATTGGGACAGATCCTCAACGATCCACGCTTTGATTTAACCATGTTTATATGTGTTTTAGAGGCCGCTGGTTTCCCTCAGTCGGTGTGTGATGCACTCACTAAAGCGTGTAAAATCCGTGAATGTATGGTTACAAGCAATCATCAATTATTGAAAAGGCATGCTGATATTCTTGCTTTAAGTCCACTCAAGGGATTTAATCTGTTCATTGTCTTTATTATTTTCAAATTTGAAGTGCAATTGAAACTTAATGACCATAATACAAGTGATGCGTTGACTGAAGCGATCTGTTATTTTAATGACAGACTTGATAGTTGTTTCAATCTTGAATCGGAAAAGGACAGCCCTGAATTGACAAGAGCGTTGCCTGCAGAAAGGCACCAAAAAGAAAAGGAAAAAGAAAGAATTTCTGTATCTTCTAGTAATTTTGATGATTGTTTACGAACAATTGCCCAACCTCTTTCTCCTCTTAGATCCTTTATCTCAAGAAATAGTGGTTATTATTTAAGTGTGATTAAGGATCCGCGCTTTGTTAAAGAATTCGCAACAATCATCTCTTTGCTAGAACAAAATAAGATTAATGATAAGCTGAAAATGTTTTTTTATACCGCTTATCTTTTATTAGAAACAATTCAAATTGGGCAGGCTGATCAAGCTGAAAAAATAAAAAAAATAACGGCTATGATTCAATCTAATCCAGAACTTGTTCCTACCTATGCACAAAAAGCTTATTTTAGGATCATTAATGAGGTGGTAACAAGCCCAAGCAAACACAATACGTTGGATGAGAAATTTATGAGCAGTCTCTTTGAGTTGCATGAATTATTGCTGAACTTGCGGCGTTCTCCTCATCAAAAAAAGAATAAGTTGCCTATTGAGGGTAATAGCACACCTGAAAAACGGTCATCATGGATTAGTCTTTCCGTTGTCAACGAATTTTCTCCGTTAACAAAAGCGAAGGAAGAAGATAAAACACATGACATCACTGAAGATGAGCAAGATGATATTGCTCCTTCTTCTCCTCGAAAAGATCGCAGTATTTGATCATCAGTCTACATTACTTAAAAGACGATTATAAAATGCAAATCTTTTCATCTTCCCTAGCGGCGATGCAACGGGTGCTAGAATGGCGGGTTTCTAATAATGTTGTGGCTTCTCGCAATTTAAAATCAATATTCTTATCAAATTGATCTGGATCATGATGATAAAGACAGAGCAGTTTCACCTTAGCTTTATCTGCGATGTCAACAACCCGACTCACACAGGAATGTCCCCAGCCTATTTTCATTACGTATTCTGCATCAGTGTAAGTCGTATCTATAACAAGCACATCAGCTTCATTAATAAAATGAATTAAACGATCTACTTCGAATTGATTATAGTAAGATTCATTTTCCAAATAGAGTTCATGATCCGTAATATAACAAAATACCTTATTATTATATTGAATACGATACCCTAAGCACCGTCCGGGATGATTCAAGAGCATGGTTTGTACTTGAACTTCATCAATATTAAAACTTTCCTCTGAGAGATCATGAAAACTAATTTTTGCAGCAAATTCTTTCAACGTAATAGGAAAATATAAGCTATCCATTTGCCCGGAAATTATTTTCTCAATGCTGGTCTCGCCATAAGGCGCGCCCAGAAATTCAAACTCATTGCCTTTTATGTAAAGAGGAACAAAAAATGGGATACCATTTATATGATCATAATGGGGATGAGAGATAAATATTTTTGCGGAAAGGGGAAACTTCTTATGTTGGACTAAGTAATTGGATAATTTCTTAATGCCTGTTCCTGCATCAAAAATAAAAAAATGTTTTTTACCTAAACTGAGGGTCACACAGTTGGTATTTCCGCCATAAAACAGCGTATTTTCTCCAGGAACCGGAAGGGTTCCTCTTACTCCCCAAAATTGAACAATAGCATCTTTACGTATAATTTCTAAAAGATCACTTACAAAACTATCTGGATGTGCGGGCTTGGTGAGATAGCCATCTACTCCCATTTCAAATGCCCGCCGCCTATCAAATTCAAAAACCTTAGTGGTCAAAATAACGAAGGTAGGTTGTTTCTCCATTTGCAGCTTTCTAACTCCTTGAAGGAAATCCATACCATCAAAGTCAGGCATCATCAGATCGGAGACTATGCAGTCTGGCGCGAGAGTGGCTAATTGCGTTAATGCTTCTTTTCCAGAAGTCAGAATGCTGACTTGATGTCCGGCCTTTTTCAAAATATCGGCATGTAACTCGGCCATTGTCTTATCATCATCAACAATCAAAAAATTTAATTTGGTTTCGTTAGTGTCTGACATTACATTCCTCTTGTAGGTAAGGTGATAATGAATTCCGTTCCCTTTTCGAGTTCACTCTTCACAGCAATAGTGCCGTTATGTTCCCTGATTATATTATAGGATAAAAATAACCCAAGACCTGATCCCATGCCTTCTTGTTTTGTAGTAAAAAATGGTGTAAACAATTTTTCAAGGACTTCTTTTTTGATGCCTGGGCCATTGTCTTTGATACTTAATACAATTGAATCATCCTTGCATTCGGTATGAATAGTAATTTTACTCTCTCGTCTAGATTGTAAGGCATGAATCGCATTGACTAAGATATTCATCATAACTTGATTAAGCTTGCCTGGATGGCAATGTAAAAGTGGAATTTGACCATATTCTTTCACTACAGTAATGTTGTTTTTTATTTCAGAACTTAATAAGTTTAATGTTGAATCTATATTTTGATGTAGATCATTCATGCCCATTTCTGCTTCATCTGCCCTAGCAAATGCAGATAAATCCGCAATAATGCCTGCGGTACGCTTGATGCCTTCATTGGTTGCCGCAATTAAAGAGACGGTGTGCTCGGTAAGGCGATTGATATCTTTTTTTATAGTGTCATCTATATGAGGTTGATCTATAGATTGAGTAATCTGCTCAATATTCTTTTTTATTGATTCCATATTGGCAGAAATAGCATTAAGCGGATGTTTTATTTCATGGGCAACACCTGCTGTTAATACCCCCAACGATGCCATTTTTTCTGATTGCATTAAGCGGGCATGCGAATGTTTGAGTGTTTCAAAGGCTTCAATGGCTTTATTCTTTTGAATTTGGAGCTGCTCGTTTGTATCCGATAATTCTTTGGTTCTATCCTGAACGCGCTTTTCCAACTGTTTGTTCAGTAATTGAAGGTCGTTATACGCTTTTTGCCTATCTGATAAAATGACATCGATAAGCAATATCGTTAGAAAAATAATACAAATAAAGACCTGAATCAGCGATATAGCGGTATTAACAGAAGTGGCATGAATAATACCATAACCGTGAGTTGTTCCGTAAAGACATAGTGATGAGATTAATAGACCAGTTAAAAGTGATAAGCGTTTTTCAAATTGAAAAGCGGCCCAAATCGCAAAAGGAATGAAAAGATAAGTCAGTTCTACTCGCGTGTGCAAAGCAATATAGCCAACGACTAAAATTAACATCCAAGTGAGAATTAACTTAACTACCTGAGGATAAGAAAGTTTTTTAAGCCATTTTTGATTCCAAGCGATAAGAGTGGAGGTGACTGTCACTACACCGACTGCATCTGCAATCCACCAGATTAACCAATTATAGGAAAATTCAACAAACGGTATATTGCCGGTCAATAAGATAGTGACCGTACCTAATGTGGCATTAATAAGGCAAGCTGCAAATGCAGAGACGAAAATAAAAATGAGAATACTACGTATATTTTTAAATATGTCTTTAGTACCTGAAAAAAATCCCAACGCAAATTTGCCCACGTAAGCTTGCAGGGCTCCCCCTACACTAGGAATACTCGCGTATAGAATAGAGAGTAAAGTAATCCCCTCTCCGCTGAACATATGAAAATTCGCGATGAAACACCCAATAAAAATAGCAATTAACGCGATATTTCCAAATATTAAAATAGCGGCAAGGGCAATTCCCGCAGGCGGCCAAACAGGAGCAACAAGCGTGCCAGGAGTAGACAAATATAGGCTTAATTTAGCCATAATGGCATATAAAAATGCAATAATAAGAATTATTGCGAGATTTCTCATCAAAGCTCCAAACTTTTATTGAAACATTTTAGTCTACCATTAAAAGATCTCTATTCCATGAAAGTTCTTATCTGTTTTTTGGGACAAATAAATGTAAGTACTTTTCATAACCTCGTTTTTTTAAATCTTCTACGGGAATGAATTCCAAAGCGGCTGAATTCATGCAGTACCGTTTATAAGTAGGTGGTGGACCATCATCAAAAACATGTCCTAAATGCGATTTCGCATATTTAGAAACAACTTCCGTTCGTGCAGGAAAAATACTATTGTCAGGCCTCAGCATAATATCGTCTGGTTCAAGTGGTTTAGTAAAGCTAGGCCAACCTGTTTTGGAATCATATTTATCTAATGAGCTAAACAAGGGTTCACCAGAAACAATATCGACGTAAATGCCAGGCTTTTCATTGTTCCAGTAGGCATTATCAAATGCAGGCTCAGTACCTTTTTGCTGAGTGACTTGATATTGTAAAGGAGTTAATCGTTGTTTAAGAGTTGTATCTGATGGTTTCTGATATTTTTGATCCATTATTTCTGCTGACACCGGATTGAAACATAGACTTGATGCAATGAATAAAATGATGAGTGAACTATTTTTCATGACATCTCCAAATTTTATTTATACCTAAATAGGGTTTGATCTAAGCTAACATGGTTGTTTTGACTATTACTAGCGTAAAAATGCTAGCGTAAAAACGGATGACGCGTTTTTTTACCTAATTATCGAATACTAACAACAAGTAAAATTTATATTGTTGTTTTAATAAAATAAATTAATTTGTTGTAAAAAATTACTGGTAATTCACTGTTTTTTTCATATTTTTGAAAAATAATTTCTTAATTATTCCTTGTGTTGCATAAGCTGAAAAATTTAGCTAGCAAATTTATGTTAACCTATTTTCATAAGTGGACAACAAAAAGGAAGTCTAATCATGCACAAAACAGGACTGAAATTTGTATTCTCTACTCTGCTTTTTTTCAGCTTTATTTCTTGTGTCCAAGCTTGGGATAAAGGCATTTATCTAACACAATACATGTTAGAAAAAAAAGATAAATTGGACTATTTACTTCATGAATCTAAAGAGACAGGTATTAATACATTTGTAGTAGATCATGAATATTACAGTTCTCATTACGCTCCTGCGATAGCCAAGGTAAAAGCCGCTGGAATTAAAGTGGTCACGCGTATTGTTGTCTTTTCTGATGGCGGTAATGCCAAACAAATTCATTCTCAAGCGCATTGGGAAGAAAAATTGAAATTGGCTGAGGATGCAATAAAAGCAGGCACCGATGCAATACAACTTGACTATATTCGTTATAGTTCCAAAGAACCAGCCAATCCACAACATGCCAAAGACGTTTATCAAATCATTAAATGGTTCAAAACTAAAATAAACGCAGGGCACGTACCTATGGAAATTGATATCTTTGGTGAAGTGAGTTACTACCCCTCTATGCATATTGGCCAAGATATTAAAATGTTTTCTGATAGCGTAGACGGTGTAAATCCTATGGTTTATCCGTCACATTTTTGGCCTTTCCAAAAATACTCTGCAGAACCATACAAGACTATCAATAATTCATTAACTGCGTTGATCAAACAGTTTAATGGTAATGCGCCATTTAAAGTTCATGCATTCATAGAGGCCGCTAATTATCATTACATTAAAAAGACTTCTGATGCTGATAAACAGAAATATTTATTGCAAGAGATTCGCGCTGTAGAAGATACCAAAGGCGTTTCCGGTTGGTATGTCTGGAGTGCAAATAATGTCTATGACAATTTGTTTAAAGTCTTGAAAAACAACAAGACAAAAGCAGCTGATTTTTCTAAAACTGAAACCGCTGAAAATAATGTAGAATCACCTGAAAAATCCTCTGAGCAGCTATCCTGGACAGATCATATTTCCTGGACAAGCGCCGTCAACACCTTAAAAAAATATTTTCGTATCTCAGCGCGCGATACAGAACCCAGCTTGTAAAAGCATTAAGGGGTCAAGTCGTAAATTTTAACTACTTAGTTAGTTAAAATTTACGACTTGACCCCTTTTCCTTGGTATAAGCCTAAGAAAAAAGAATGATAAATACGGTCACCTTGCTACAGGCATGGCAAGACCGTCTTGGTCCATGCCAAATGTACACGAGTAACGTTTAGGATCTTCTTTGGGAACAGACGCTCCGCTTTGATCGCTCATATCAGCGTTGATATACATGCAGAGTATGCTCTTGCCACGTCTATAAAAATGTCCGGTTGCGGCATCATTTTGCACGGCTGGCCCTATCATGGCATCGTAGAGATGCTTGGCTTGTTGGCCATCAAGGCGGACTGAGACCAGCGCGGTGGCTTGTGCAATAGTCGTGGCAAACAAAAGAGTAGCGATGAAGGTGACAGCAATAAAAAGGCGGGTTTTCATAGTTAAATTATCCTAAATAAGTATCGTTTTTCTAGGTAAAGATTATGTGAAGAATATCATGAAGAAGTCAATGTTCATGACACTATAGACCAAAAAACATCCCCAGCGTATCATTCCTATGCTTAGCAAACCTATACTTCAGTATGGTGAATGATTGAAATGGCTAAAGTAGCTGTAAAAAAAAATTGGGTCTACATCTTACTCTGTGAAAATGGCAGTTTTTATACAGGCTACACTAATGATTTAGCGAAACGTTATCGCGCTCACCTAGCGGGTACGGGTTTATGTAAATACACTAGAAGCTTTAAACCACTTTGCATTGCTCAGTGTTGGGAAATTGCTGACAGCAAAGCACTGGCATTAAAAATAGAGCGGCAGATAAAAAAATTGTCGCGATCTGAAAAAGAAAAAATTATTTGCAGCCCTTCATTACTTTTGGACTATCTGAATTTCTAAGATGATGTGGTAGAGGTGGCAAGAGTAGTCCCAGGATTCGCTTGCATATCATCATGAATATAAACACCGCCGTTTAAAGGTGTTCCTGACCAATTTTTAATGAGGTCAGGAAAAATGTCCGCTTTATTGGTATCGGGATCTACCCACCAAGCGAAGCCCGTGTAACTGATTTGATTTTGATTTGCGAAATTCAAAACCGCTTTATAGACAGCCTGATATCCATTAGGAAAATAAGACGATTGATTGACACCAAATTCAGTAAAAATCAGCGGGTATTTTCCTAGTGTGCCTTGAAAATTGTTACCGAATTGAGTTCGACCATAGGGATGAGAGCCGTAAACAATATTATGACCGCTTACTTTAAAAGTCTCATTAACAAAACTTAAGTCATAGCCCCACTCTAACCCGTTAATGATGCAAATATTTTCTGCACCTGTGCTGCGCACAGCATCATATAATTGTTGGTAACCCGCGTATACATCATTACCCCGCAACCAAGTGGCTTTATCTATATTGACCGGCTCATTAAATAATTCAAACAGTACCGTTCCAAAATCTTTATATTCATTGGCAACTTCTTTCCAAAATCTAATCGATTCTTTATTCGCCATGGAAGATTGATGTCCGTTTTCCGTCCAATGTAAATCCAAAATCACCGCCATGTTATTTTGAATGGCATAATAAATAATCGCATTAATAATTTGTTTATAAGATCCTTTAGTTGCCGTCGGTTCTGAATCAAACCAATATAATTGATTCAAATCTATCCTAATTACATTAGCGCTCCAGCCCCGTATATTTTGTATATCAGGTATGCTCAATTGTTCACCTTGCGCATTCCATTCTAAAGAAGGCCTGACTAACCCTTTGAGTACAATGGCTTGTCTTTGGTTATTGATGATGTGTTGCCCACTGACACTGAGAATAATTTTAGTTTCCGTTTTAGGATAAACGGCGGGTTGTGCCAGCGGTGCATCAGGAAAAGGACCTGTGGATGAGCCCCTATGTATTTTATCCACGGTTAATTGATACGCACGTGCTGAAGAATTAAGTGAGAAATGAATGCCTTCTAAATAATATCCGTTTTTACCTGCTGCATAATTGCCCCAGCTTGCTTTGGCTCCATCACTATGTAAAGTAATGGTGCCATAATAATTACCTTTTTCATCTATCACACTCCAAGGGCTCCAATCTTCTGAAGCAGAACTACTCCAAGGAATATTGCCTATTCCCCTATAAGCAATGGAAAAAGATTGCCATTTTGGTCCATTATTTGCCGATAATTCTATACGCAATTGAGGATGGCTGCCTGTTCCTAAATAGTTTGCAAGTTGTTGATTTTCTGCATAAGCATTTAAGGAAATAGAGCACAGTGCCATTAAAATAAATGTCAATTTTAACACACGATCACCTTAGCACCATATTGAGACGGCGAACATAATATCATATTTGTTATTGTTGTAATGCGGCTATTTCATCTACAATGCCGCGCTTGGCCATACGATTAAAACAAACGAGGCTCACCCCATGCAGCATACCCGATTAAAGCATGAACAGGATTCTTTTAAAAAAAGAGTTAGAGAAAAAGATGAAACTCCTTTTCAACCTAGAAAAAGACAGCGAGACGATGAACAGGGTGCATGGACAAACAAGTCTATTAGAAACGTCAGCCCTTCCCGCAAAAGAGAAAGAGATGAAAAAAAAGAAGAAACCCCTGCAAGGGAGAAAAGAGCTAGGAATACTCATAAAGAAAACATTGCTACTATTTGTAAATACTTAAGAGAGGAAAGAAATGGCCGGTATCATTTTACAGCGGACGAGCAAGCACTAGATAATTTGATTCTCTTCATCAAGTCACGTGCGCTCTCATTTGGCCACGTTTCACTTATTTTACATCGTGTTTCATTGTTATGGACTAAAGCACCGGCTAGCAAGATAAAATCCCTGCTTGCTCTTCTTATAAACAACCTACACATACTTCCTAGTGACCATCCGAGTTACGATAATTCATTTGACCTCTGCGATTTTATTTGTGGAATAGGACAATTATTAGAAAATAAACATTTACCCCAATTTTTTTCTGATGTAAAAAACCGCGACTATATTCTTAACCTAATTGAAGCGTTTATACACCGTCTTCACTATGCGACAGTAAAAAGTTGCGCAATGATGCTTAAAGGAATAATCAAATGCGCTCCTTATTTAAAACTGGCCTTATCAGAAATAGAATATACCCGCTTTCAACAAACCATCTTAAAAATCGATGGGTATCTTTTAGCAACTTCCCATTCCAGCGCAACGACGGCTTCCGTTGTTCTTTCTATTTGTAATCGCTTAAAAAAAGATGTCTTTATACCGCCCACCCCAAATTCCTCGCCTGAGTCAGAACAAAACTGGCAGAAACTCAATGCTAACTTATTACAGTCTCTAGAAGTAATGAATGATGAAAAGAAAATTCAAGACTGCAAGCTGGTCGATGCTGCCTTATTGATATCCTGCATAGGTGACCTAATCCAATTAGTCCCTTCAAACGAGGCTTTCTTCAACGCGGCTATACCCGTTGTTTTTCAACTCATACTTCTGATAAAGAAATTTTATTATCATTATGATCCGAAAACAGATACTACGCCTTACCCTTACTCTGATACTTTTCGTTCTGAAATGATTCAATGTAATCTGCTTAATGGCCTTGGCAAAATAGCGGAAACGTCTCGGTTTGCTCTGGCTGAGACCCATAGCTTATTGAGCATGGCTGTTCAGTTATTTGAGTGGATGTCAGAAAGTCGTATTACCATAAAGAGTATAGAGATTGGTTTCGATGGAATAAGCCGACTGTTTACTTATTTAAAAATTGATGCCTCCAAAGAAATGAAACTATGGCCTCGTACTGAGCGAGCTTCATTGCGCATACTGAAAGAAGCTGCCAAGCAAAAATCAACTTCTAGCATGGCCTCCATTATTCGCAGTATCAGCGCCTTGGTTTATCCAAGAGCCATCATTACTACCCTATCGACTGATGAGTATCCTTGCGGCGAAACCCATTTATTGAGCTTATTAGAGAAAACAAATCGCAGCCAAGTTTTTCGCTATCATTTGGAAATTGTGCTAACGAGCATAGGTTTCATTGCTCACCAAAAATTATTTGGTCACATGGACAGTTACTTTCATCAACAAATAACAGAAGAGTGGCTTAAGCTTTTAGAAAAAACAAGAGGGATTACTTTCAAGGCTGAGCACATCGCACTAATAGTCGAAGCTATTTTACAACTCTATCGTCAGCCTGCTTTTCAAGCGGCTTTATTAACAAATGCAGCCAGGATTGAAGTTGTTGTTAAAGAATTATGGACGCAATTTACAGCGGATCTTTCCAAACCAGAAATAAGTGAAAATTTGCTTAGAGCGCTTAATGAGTTACATCAAGCTAAATTGATTTCAGCCTTGCCGGTAAACCCTTCATCAACTGAGGGTAAAATATATCCCTTAATCGCTTTGATCAGGGGTACGCCCTTCAAAGACAGGGCAACCGATGCCATGGCCCAACTACAAGCCATGGTCGAAGCCTGCCAACATAAACTATTTGGCGAAATTGATGAAGTGACGAAAAAAGCTATCACAGAAAATCTTGCTCCTCTTGTTGATTCACTGATGCAAAAGAGGAAAAACGCAAGAATGATACAAGACTTATTTTCTTGTCTGTGTACCCTGCATCAATTAGGTTTTCGTTATCTTCCCGAAGAAACCGTCCTCAAAACATTGGTATTTGAATTCACCAAAATGCTTTCCACACGGTCTGTTAATAAAGAATTTCATGTTGATAAAATGCTAGGCCATTTTATTTATTTGTTTGACAAGGCTGATTTGGTTTCATTTTTTAGTGATGATGATATGGTTAATTATGTAAAAACGATCTTTAATCACTTGCTCACTAAGCAAATAAGCGAGGAGACCCTATTTAATTGCCTGCGCCTGATCATTTGTATCAGTAGGCATGATGCGATGTATTTCAGTCAAATGCGCTCTTATTTCAGCCGTTTTTTAACTTTAATGCCAAATAAATATCCTTCTCTGACTCATGTAGAATTGTTGCTTAATTTATTGCGACAATTTTCAGAAAAACAGGGACACAATCTATCCGTTGAAGATAAAGAGAATATAAGAAAACTGGCACAGCATTTTAATAAAGAGATACCTGCATACGCAGTGTCTTTCTTAGAAGGAAAAGAGAAAGGGAAAGAGAAAGAAGAAAAAGTCACAACCAAAGTAGAACGCATCAGCAAGAGAGAAGAATCCGAAACGATTAGCATGGATCCCGCAGGTTTTTTTGTCGACCCGCAACCTTCTGGGGAAAAGCCCATCTACTTGATCCATACTCATGATACAGAAGCCACGGGCGAATTTTTAGCTTACTGTCAAGCACAGGGTATCCATTATGACAACGTCGTACTGCCCGGTACGGCCAAATTTACCTTAGGTATTAGTTACTCTGCCCCCTTAGAACAGTTAGGACTTTCTGCTGTAGAGCCTATGCGACTGAATGGAAAAAAACGAAAACTGATAGGTATTTATCATGGTGAAACCAAAGAATTTCTCACCCCTGCGGACGATGATGACGATTATATTTTCAATGTCGGCGATTTTTATGTCAGCTCCAAACGAATGGGAAATTTTACTCGATTTTTGAACGATTCCACGACTCCCAATGTAGAAGTGGAAGATGCCATCAATGAAGAAACCGGTGAATTACAGCTCAGGATGTACCTTATTAGTGACGCGGAAATAGGCCAACCATTGACTATCAATTACAGGAATGCTTATTTTGATTCCGAACCCAAAATCGCTCGTCTCTTTTTGAATAACCACGATATAAACAAAATGCCTGCTGACATTTATTTGGAAAATAAAACACAATACCTGGGTCGTCTTTTTAAAGTGAATCCAGCGTTTACAACGATGTTTCACCTTCCAGAGCCTACTCTTTTAATAACGGATCTTTTTTATTCGGTATACCTCGGTAATACAGAACGGGTTAGGTCCATATTGCTATCTGAAGGAACCAATCCCAATTTACAAGCTTATTGCGTACCTGATGAAGACACGACGGATACGATTTTGCCCTTTCGTCAACAAGCTCTCATCACCCCTTTGATGATTGCGTGCTATCTAGGCCAATCGGACATTGTAGAATTATTATTAAATCACCCCAGTATTGAAGTTGATGATCGCACTCTTCACAGAGGCGAATCTGCATTTTTCTTTTTATTTAAAAGCCTAGCAACCACGGAAGAAAAATTGAAAATAGCCCGCTTACTTATTAAAGCAGGAGCTAACTTAAGCATGGAATGTTTGGAAGAGGACCATTATCATGACTTACTCTATATGTGTATCAAACACAATGAAACGCAACTTGCCGCGCTCATTTTGGCAGGATCTGATGAGGCGAGAGAAGCATGCATCCTTCATTTATTGGAAAGAGAAGTGAATGATAATGATCTCATCCATTGCATACTCACAGGCAAACTGGACATGCTACGTTTATTATTACAGCACATCAAACCCGAATTTTTTTGTGAAACTGCAGTGACTAATCCTTTTTTAATGAAAAAGGCCATTTTAGAAGCACCTCTTGCTTATTTGAAAGAAGCTTTAGATAGTTTGATTAACGTGACAAAAATACACACGAATATTGCACTGATGTGGCAAATTCGCTCCAGCTTGGTATTGCGTCAAAAACAAATCACGCCTGAAGAAAAAGTCCAGATGGATGCGATCATCCAACAGTTGCACCATGCTATTTCTACAGAAACTTATCCTAAAAAAGACCAATTAAAAAGAAATCAACTTCTAAAGTATTTAAAACAAATGCAGAACTCGCCTGGTGCTTCAGTTGCAACCAACAGCTTATTTGCTGTTTCGAAAACAGCTGGCGTAGTGGAAATGAGAAGCCAAGTCCCTACACCCGCTAAAGGAAAACAGAAATCGCAAAACGGTGGTGATTTCCCCTAAAAAATATGCTATCTATAGCGCTTACACTTAGATGAAATTGAAAGAATAACCATGTCTACCCTTTCTTCCGGATTTCGCTTTTATTTACCTCAACCACAATCGCCTACGTCTTATAACTTAGCTCAGTATTTACAAAAAATGGGCTGGAGAGCTACACGCTTTAAATGTTTATCCCATTTCGGTGATCAACATTTAAAATTTGATTTAGCAGCTGCTGAATACTTAGAATTTAAACATTTATTAGCACGGTTAGCTTCTGTGTACTGTCCAGAAGCCATGCCTGAAACGTATAGCATCAATGATCAAAATTGGTCTTATGTGTTGAACCAAATAGCTAATAAATATATAGAACCCATGGCATGGATATTAAAACCCGCGTTACTCAATAATGGTCAACACATTCACCTTTTTCAACATCTAGCCCAAATTGAGCAACACTATTTAAACACCCAGCGTTTAGGTGGTGAGCATGTCTTACAACGCTATCTGACACATCCACATTTATTGAAAGGACACAAATATAGCATTCGTTTGTTTGTGATCGCGACGAATTATGCGGGCGCCTTTCTTTATCCTCAGGGTTATTTTAATGTAGCCGTGCATACTTATCAGCCCAATGAATGGATTGATTTACGTTCGCATTTGACTAATGAACATTTAAGGGAAGAAGAAGCCAATGTCATACAAATTCCCACCCAAGGTTTTGAATTTTTTCCCTCTATATATCAAAAAATGAAATCAATAATTGTTTCTATCATGGCTGGTTTAAAGGAGATCTGTCCAACGGCTTTCATTTGTAAAAAGCAAAAGGCTCTTGCCCTATTTGGTTTTGATTTTATGATGGATTGCGAGGGGCGGGTATGGTTGTTGGAAGCCAACCACGGGCCTTGTTTTCCTATCAGTGATGAACACCCCTTACAAGCGCATCTGTATGCTGAATTTTGGCAGGCTTGCATCAATAATTTTGTGTTACCTATTGCCTTCCGACAATCAATCGAGCATATTCACTATAGTTTTTTTGAAAAAGTCTTAAACCAGTAAGAGGCTGTATGCACATTCCTATCTTAGATGAAAAACAACTTTTTGACACATTACGAACTAAGAAAAATCCTTTTTTTAAAGAGTATTATGCTTTTTATTCTTCTTGGTTTGGTGGGATTATTACCGACCCGCACCTCATGGTATTGCCTATGGACGATCATATGGTGCATAGAGGGGACGGGGTTTTTGAGGCCATGAAAGCCGAAGGTCGATCGGTTTATCTGATGGAAGAACATTTACAGCGGCTATTTTTTTCTGCTGAAAAAATTGCCTTGGTCCCTCCTTTCGATTTCAATGAGATAAAAGAAATCATACTGCAAACACTTAAGGTGGTCGATCGCAGTGATGTGTTTATCCGTCTTTTTATCTCGCGCGGGCCTGGAAATTTTTCGGTCAACCCTTATGATTCGGTAGGGTCCCAACTTTACGTCATTATTAATCGATTAACGACACCTGCCTTAAAAAAATATGAAGAAGGTGTCATCATTGGTAAAAGTCACATTCCGGCCAAACCGTCTTGGATGGCCCAGGTAAAATCGTGTAATTATCTTCCCAATGTGTTAATGAGAAAAGAAGCGCTAGACCGTGATTTGGATTTTGTGGTCGGGGCAGATGCGCACGGCCATGTCACCGAAAGTGCAACAGAAAATATTATGCTTGTCGATCAAAAAGGTATTCTTGTGCATCCCATTTTGGATCACATTTTAAAAGGCACGACTATGATGAGGGCCTGCGAACTAGCCAATGAAAAGGGAATAGTAGTGGAAAAACGACCCGTGCTGATTGACGAGCTAAAAACAGCGCGAGAAATCATCATAACAGGAACAACCTTGAATATTTTACCCGTCGTTCAATTTGAAAATTTCAAAATAGGAAATGGTAAGCCAGGGCCCATAACCAAGCAATTACAAACATGGTTAGTGAATGATATTCAAAGTGGCCGCAAAGGCATTGCATTTTAATTTTAAATAGGTCTTCATCATGAACATTACTTACGATCCCACCCAGGATAAGACGCTCATTGGCTTTAGGGACTATTATCAAAAGCCTATTAATTTATTAATCCAAGACTTTCTTCAAAAAAAAATATCCAGCACGCGTTTGGTGCTGCGCTTTTCTGCAAAACTTAATAAAGATATCCTATCCGTGGAAAAGATCATCAAGGATTGTGAGGAAAAAGAAGCTCAGCAACATGCTTTATCGGACGTAGAATTAGCTTTATTAGGGGATTACTATCGTTTTTTCAATATGAATTACATTAAAGCCTTTCATTATTACCAGCAAGCAGCTGAAAAAGGCAATCTGGACGCCATCAATAATATGGGCTGGATGTACGCCAGTGCAACGGGTGTCAATGAAAATTTCAAGCAGGCCAAGGAATGCTTTGAGCGTGCCGCTAAAGCGGGCCATGCCGGTGGACTCAATAATTTAGGCGCAATGTATCATCACGGATTGGGCAATGAAACACCTGAGTTCGAAAAAGCCAAAACCTATTATTTACAAGCGGCCGCACAAGGACATGCCTCTGCTTTATACAATTTGGGAAACATGTATTTTGAAGGACTGGGCTGTCCAGAAATAGATTTTAAACAAGCTAAATTTTATTTTGAGCAAGCCACTGAGCAAGGTTCCATTAATGCCTTGTTTAATTTAGCCGTCATTTATCATCAAGGTCATGGATTAGAACCGGACTATGGACGGGCAGCAGAATATTATCGTCAAATTTATATTATGAACGATCACTCCGCCCGCGATTATTTAGAAACTTTATTTAATGAACAGCCCACGCATCCGCAAGTGATTTATCATGTGGCCATGGTCGTTGACAATGCTATGACACGCATGGCATTGAATACCTTGGCCAATGATCACAGCGATGATTTTAATTGCTTGGTAAGAAAAGAAGATAGAGAGCAATTAAATAAGATGTTAGACCAGAAAATAAAGGAACAATGGACGGTATAAAAGAGAAATTTTCGTTACTGATAAAGGACAGTGGTTTGATATGCGTTTCATTAAAGTAAGAGAGTTAAGACTTTGTTACCGTCCTAGGTTATTAAACCGCATTCTGATTTGGCTTTTTTTACTTTGTTTTGCGTATTCATGCCAAGCCAGTGAAGAAAAAGAACCTCCTCACATAGGCAACTTTGCCTTGCCCATTTCTCAAGAACCTGGTCCTTTGGTTAGTTTTGGCCAAAATATACTTGCTAAAAACGAAACGCAATTATTTTTATTAGCAGATGATTTTGTTGGAGTGCAAAAACATTTTATCGATGCGATTCCTGGTGTTTTATATGGTCTAACAGACGATCTTTCTATTTTTGTGAATGCGCCTATTGCCGTCAACTATCAAACTAGCCCTAATCATTCGGCGGGATGGGAAGATGCGTTTGTACAATTGGAATATGTTTTTTACGAAGCCAGTACCTCTCTTTTTCTTGATCAAGCGACGGTAGTTAGCAATATCACTTTCCCTACCGGTTCTATTCAAAAAAATCCGGCGACTGGAGTCGGATCACCCAGTTTTTTTATAGGCGCCACCTATAGTCACACCTATGTGGATTGGTTTGTTTTTGCATCTCCCGGTGTCGTACTCACCACCGCTAAAAACGGGACAAAATTTGGAAATACTTATCTATATCAAGCCGGCTTTGGTAGAAATATCGCCAACATCGATGGTTGGTTATTGGCATGGATGATTGAAGGAGATGGTAATTATACGCAAAAAAATAGAGTGAGAGGGAGCATAGACCCCAATTCCGGAGGAAATATTATTTACGTCACTCCTTCTCTATGGGCATCTACCAAACAATTTATTTTTCAGTTCGGTGTTGGCTTTCCGGTGACCCAACACTCATTTGGAAATCAAACCAGCAATACCTATACGTTGATAGGTAATGTGGGATGGAGCATATATTAGAGGTAGAGTGAATAACATTGTCACGCTGACTATTCACATCACCCTGATCAAATAAATAAACTATTTCAAAGCGAAGTCATATCAATCACAAACCGATAACGCACATCGCCCTTAATGGTGCGTTCGTAAGCTTGTGCGAGTTTTTGAATGGGAATTAATTCAATATCAGAGACTATATTTTTTTCGGAACAAAAATCTAGCATTTCTTGGGTTTCATGGATTCCGCCTATCAAAGAACCTGCTAGCGTACGTCTACCCGCCAAGAGAGCGAAAGGTTGTATGCTCAACGGTTTTTCAGGAACACCTACTAAGGTCAATACACCGCCTCGTCTTAATAAATTGAGATAGAGGTTGATATCGTGGGGGGCGGAAACAGCATCTAAAACAAAATCAAATTGATTGGCAGCTTTAGCCAGGTTATCGGGAGAATTAATCACAAAATGATGGGCGCCTAAACGACGGGCATCGGCTTCTTTACCTTTAGACGTGCTAAATACGGTAACTTCTGCGCCCATGGCCGCAGCCAATTTGACTCCCATGTGACCTAGGCCGCCTAATCCCACAACGGCGACGCGTTTACCAGGCCCAGTTTGATAGCGCTTCAAAGGAGAGTAAGTCGTGATGCCCGCGCACAGCAAAGGGGCCATGTTAGCGAGTTCTAGGTTTTTGGGAAGACGTAAGACGTAGTTTTCATCCACCACGATTTGCGAGGAATACCCACCATAAGTAGGTGTGCGACCATCCATTTCGTAGCTATTGTAAGTCAAGGCCAAATGTTTTTCGCAAAATTGTTCTTCCTGTTGTTGACAGCTTGCACATTGTCGACAAGAATCAACAAAACAACCCACACCGACAAGATCATCCGGCTTAAATTTTTTAACTTCTTTGCCTACTTTTTCCACTCGTCCCACAATTTCATGGCCAGGCACCATGGGATAAATAGCATTGTTCCATTCGTTTTTAACTTGATGAATGTCAGAATGACAAATGCCGCAATAGAGAATACGAATATGCACATCATGAGGTTTTAATTCACGACGTTCAAATTGAAAGGGAGCGAATCCTGAAGTGGGTGAAGTTACCGCATAGCCTTGGGTCATTAGCATGGTTATATCTCCTTAGTATTGATTTCCTTTATGCTTGCCATTTTTTATATCGAATGCGATGAGGCTGTTTAGCCGAATCTCCTAATCGCCGCAGACGATCTTCTTCATAATCCGTAAAATTTCCCGTGAAAAAATTAACTTGGCTATCGCCTTCGAAAGCAAGAATATGCGTGGCGATGCGGTCTAAAAACCAACGATCGTGAGAAATCACTAGCACACAGCCTGGAAAGCTTAATAAGGCTTCTTCCAGTGCGCGCAAAGTTTCGATGTCTAAATCATTAGTGGGTTCATCTAACAATAAGGTATTGCCACCGTGGCTCAGTAATTTAGCCAAATGCACACGATTGCGCTCGCCACCGGATAAATCTTTAATAAATTTTTGTTGGTCTGGCCCTTTAAAATTAAATCGACCGACGTAAGAGCGGCTTTGCATTTGGTACGTGCCGACCATCATAATGTCTTGCTCATTAGAAATTTCCTGCCATACCGTTTTTGCTCCGTTTAAACTGTCGCGGCTTTGATCGACGTAAGCCAGTTTCACTGTGTCTCCTAACCGTATATCACCACTATCGGGCTTCTCTTGACCGATTAACATTTTAAACAAAGTAGACTTACCCGCACCGTTAGGCCCTATGATACCGACTATGGCCCCTGTGGGAATATCAAAGCTGACATTTTCAAATAACACCCTATCACCAAACCGTTTGTTAAGGCCGTTTATTTGTATCACGACTTCGCCTAAACGCGGCCCGGGTGGAATGTAAAGTTCTTGTGTTTCACTGCGTTTTTGAAATTCCCGTGAATTTAATTCTTCAAAACGGGCGAGACGTGCCTTGCTTTTAGCTTGACGGCCTTTGGGATTGGTACGTACCCATTCGAGTTCAGACTTCATGGCTTTTTGATGCGCATCTAATTGCCGCTGTTCTTGCTCCAACCGTTTTTCTTTTTGCTCCAACCAAGAAGAATAATTGCCTTCATAGGGCAGACCATGGCCTCGATCTAATTCCAAAATCCAACCCGCTACATTGTCTAAGAAGTATCTATCATGGGTCACAGCGACCACGGTACCGGGGTAATCATGTAAAAAATGCTCCAGCCATGCGACGCTTTCCGCATCTAAATGATTGGTGGGTTCGTCTAATAACAACATATCTGGATTGGATAAAAGTAAACGGCATAAGGCCACGCGTCTTCGTTCACCACCTGATAATTTAGTCACGTCCGCGTCCCAGGAAGGTAAACGCAGAGCATCGGCAGCGATTTCCATGCGACGGTCTAATTCCCAAAGATTGGCGGAATCAATGGCGTGTTGTAGTTCGCCTTGTTCTTCCAACAAGGTATTCATTTCTTGATCGCTCATGGGATCAGCAAATTTCATGTTGATTTCGTTATATCTTGCCAATAAGGAAACGGATTCGCCTAGCCCTGCTTCTATATTTTCACGGACATTTTTCTTGGGATCCAATTGCGGTTCTTGTGATAAAAAACCAATTTTAATATCGGGTTGTGGTCGTGCTTCGCCGGTAAATTCTTTGTCTATGCCCGCCATGATTTTAAGTAAGGTGGACTTACCTGAGCCATTTAATCCTAAAACCCCAATTTTTGCGCCCGGATAAAAGGACAGCCAGATTTTTTTTAATATCTCTCGTTTAGGGGGGACGATCTTGCCCACATCTTGCATGGTAAAAATGTATTGTGCCATAAGGATTCTTTTATAATAATGGAGCGTTGTTTTTGGAAAAGGTATTATTATTTAATTTTTAACTTGCTACAATCGTTATCTTTATTGAACTATCTTTCATTTAATAGGAGCCGTCCATGAGTAAAGAAAAAGGTAAGCCAAAAAAGGAAGCTAAGAAGAAGGCAGGTAAATCGTTGATGGAAAAACGTAAGGAAAAAAGGGATAAAAAGAAAAAGTAGTCGTTTTTAATTTACCCCCCTCCCTAGCCCTCCCCCGCAAGGGGGGAGGGGATTTTCTTTAGCCTCCCACCGCAAGAGGGGATTTTCTGTCTGAGCAGTGATGAATTGTTGTTTCTTTTACAGCACCGTTAAACAATCTGCAAAGGTTGCATTTCGTCCGTGTACCACGTCTAAGTAAGCTTGTTTAATGGCAGCGGTGATGTCTCCTACCTTGCCCTCGCCTAATACGTGATCATCAATGGAATGAATAGGGCTCACTTCTGCTGCCGTGCCGGTAAAAAAGGCTTCTTTGGCTTGATAAGCGTCTTCAACCGTCAAATCGGTTTCGACTACACGATGGCCCAAACTCATTGCCAAGGTGATGATGGTCTTTCGGGTAATTCCCGCCAAAATAGTGCCTAATTTGGGGGTATAAATCGCGTCTTCTTTCACCATGAAAAAATTCTCGCCCACGCCTTCTGAAATATAGCCACGACTATCTAAAAATAAGGCTTCATGATAATGCGTGCCTTGTATTTCCAAAGAGGCTAAAATCCCATTCAGATAATGACCGCATAATTTGGCATCAACGATAGTAGAATCCGGATGCACACGAATGTAGCGGCTAGTCTTAACGGCAATCTGTTCATGCGGTAAATACGCTCCCCAACCAAAACAAGCGATGGCCAAGTCCACAGGATTACCGCGCGGGTTAACGCCTAATTTTCCATAACCATAAAAAGCAATAGGACGAATATAACCAGCCTCGAGTTGGCTGCGTTTGACTAATTCCATAATGGTTTGCGTTAATTCCGCCTTGGTGTAAGGCATGGCCATTTTCAGCATGCGGGTCGAATAAAAAAACCTATCCAAGTGTTCAGATAAGCAAAATACCGCCGGGCCTTGTTCGGTTTTGTAAAAACGTATGCCTTCGAATGCGCCGCCACCGTAATGCAGGGCGTGAGACAAGACGTGAACTTTTGCGTCTTCCCAAGGAATAAATTTACCGTTTTGCCAAATCGTTGCGGTTGTTTGCATAGTAACCTCCCCTCTCATTCATCCGTCACACAGCCTTTATCAGCAGGTGCGACATTTTTAATGTATTTGTATAAGGTCCCGCGTTGCGCCTTATAAGGTGGCCTAGTCCAGGCAACGCGGCGTTTTGCTAATTCACTTTCACTCACTAATAAAGTGAGCGTATTGTTTTCTGCGTCAATAGAAATAGTATCACCCGATTGCACTAATGCAATGGGGCCACCCTCCTGCGCTTCAGGTGTCACATGGCCTATCAGAAAACCATGAGAGCCTCCTGAAAAACGTCCGTCGGTGATGAGGGCGACATCTTTACCTAATCCCGCGCCCATGAGTGCCGATGTGGGTTTTAACATTTCCGGCATACCGGGGCCACCTTTAGGTCCCACGTAACGAATCACAATCACACTGCCCGTTTTAATTTGATGTTGTTCCAAGGCATGTATCATATCCGTTTCTGAATCAAAAACCTGGGCTGGACCACTGAAACGCAAGCCTTCTTTGCCTGTTATCTTGGCGACTGCTCCATCTGGAGCTAAATTACCTTTTAGAATTTGCAAATGACCACTGCGCTTCAAGGGGTCAGTTAAATCGCGAATAATGGTTTGCCCAGGCGTTAAATCAGGCAACGCTTTAAGATTATCTGCTAACGTTTGCCCCGTTACCGTCAGACAATCCCCGTGCAACATTCCCGCTTGCCACAAGCGTTTCATAACGGCCGGTGTACCGCCTTGTTGATGTAAATCCGCCATTTCATGGCGTCCACTGGGTTTGAAATCGGCTAATAAAGGCGTGCGATCACTAATGATCTGAAAATCATTTAAGGTTAAAGGGACCTTCACCGCTCTTGCCATAGCAATTAAATGCAACACGGCATTAGTTGAACCACCGAGTGCTATCACCATCACTATCGCATTTTCAAATGCTTTTCTCGTCATGATGTCACTGGGTTTGATATCGCATTCTAATAAATGACGAATGGCCGCACCGGCTTTAATACATTCTTGTTGTTTGGCTGTATGAATGGCTGGCGTGGACGAGCTATACGGTAAACTCATGCCCAAGGCTTCAATCGCACAAGCCATGGTATTTGCGGTATACATTCCTCCACACGCACCCGCACCTGGACAAGCGTGTTGCAAGATGGCTTGCCGCTGTTCATCATCAATGCGGCCGCTGACATATTCACCGTAGGCTTGAAAAGCCGAAACAATATCAATACATTGTTGACCTAATTTCCCAGGCTGTATGGTTCCACCGTACACCATGATACTGGGACGATTTAATCTAGCCATGGCTATCAAACAACCCGGCATATTTTTATCACACCCGGGAATAGCGACCAAGGCATCATACCATTGCGCACACATGACGGTTTCTATGGAATCGGCAATTAAATCGCGCGATTGCAAGGAATAACACATGCCTGAAGTGCCCATGGAAATACCATCACTGACGCCTATGGTATTAAAACACATGCCGATTAACGCTTGCTCTTGCACACCTGTTTTAACGTGCTTGGCCAATTCCATGAGATGCATATTGCAAGGATTACCTTCAAACCAAACACTCGCAATACCGACTTGCGGTTTTTGTAAATCTGTTGTCTTCAATCCAGTGGCATATAACATGGCTTGAGAAGCCCCTTGCGAACGCGGCTGAGTAATGGTGGCGCTATAGCTATTTAATGGTTTTGACATCAGTGGCCTCCGGAAATAAAGAAACCGTTATAAGCTTCTTCAAAGGCTTCTATGGACGCTTGCACAATATCGGGAGAAGCGCCGCGGCCTAAAGAAATGCAATGATCTTTAGCCAGTTTTAATTCCACATATACGACGGCATTCACGCCATGACTGCGCATGTCGACTTTATAATCTATCAATTTAAAGTTGATTTTATCTTGGCAAGCCAAACGCAAAGCATTGATGACAGCATCCACAGGGCCAGTCCCTTGAGCACTGGTTTCATGTTGTTCACCAGCGATTTGTACCTTGGTAGTCGCTGTGGCCGCGCGGTCTTTGCCAGTGACCACTTCAAAATCCAGCACAGAAAAAGACTCATTGGCTTTATAACGGGGTGATTCCAACGCATCTTGTATGCAATCTTGAAAATCAGCAATGGTAATCACTTTGCCCTTTTGTAAAATTTTATTCACTATGGACTGGATTTTAGTGAGATAAACCTCGCTATATTCCGCATTCAATAGCCGCATGAGTTCTTCTTTGATTTGCAAAATAGAAGGAGGGGTACGGAATAACACGGCGTCTTTGTCCACAAAGATAGTATTTTTTCCGTCAAAAAACCGATTTTGGTACAGTAGAAAAAATTCTTCTGCCTCAGGATAAATTGTTGGCGGTTTGATGGCGGCTTTTAAAATCACATTCGCATCTTTTAATCCTTCTCCTGTCAGCACACAAATTACTTTTTTATTGGCCAAGGAATGTTGTGCTTGCAGTTTCAAGAGCGCAGCAATAGTCGCCGCCGACGCGCTTTCTACAAACAATCCTTCTTCTGTCGATAATAAATGCTGTGCTTCTAACATTTCTTGATCACTGACCGTCAGGGCACTGCCTTCTGTGGAATAAATAGCCTGCAACGCTTTAATGCCATCAATAGGATCAGGAACGGCTATGGCCGAAGCAATGGTATTCGCACTACTAAAAGGCGTGATGGTGTGTTGTTGTCGTAAAAAACTATCGACAATGGCACCTGCACCTTGTGCTTGCACACCGATTAATTTAGGCGAGCCTTCCAGCAAACCTAATTCTCGGTATTCATTAAATCCTTTGGCATAAGACGTAATATTAGTACCGCAACCCATGGGCACAATGACTACATCGGGTGTTTGAAAAAGTAATTGATCAATGATTTCAAACGCAGCCGTCTTTTGGCCTTCCACACGGAAAGCATAATCGCCCGCTAAATAAAATCCCATTTTTCTCGCGATGATTTCTGCCAAGCGTGCGGCATCATTATAATTTCCTTTGACTTGCACGATGTGACCACCGTAAGCAATGACTTGCGCTAACTTAGTGATGGACACCCCTTCAGGCACCAGCACAAAACAAGGCACTTTGGCGGCCGCCGCGTAACACGCGCAAGACGCCGCCATGTTGCCGGTGGAGGCGAGAATAATGGCCTTGGCTCCCAGTTCTTTGGCAATAGAAATATCCACGGCAGAACCGCGGTCTTTAAACGAACCCGTAGGATTTTTTCCTTCGACTTTAAAATACAAGTCCACACCTAAACGTTTACCTATGACTTTACTTTTCACTAAAGGCGTTGCTAATTCCCTGAGCGAGACAAAGTCAGAGCCTTTTTTAATGGGCATTAAAGGTAAATATTTAGAAAGCCCGGGTGGTTCGATTTTAAAATAATCGAGATTGAGCATGGGCTTGATAGCAGGCAAGTCCATACACACTTCCCAGGGTGAGCTTTTGCCGGTAAACACTAAACTGTCAGCAGTGACGGATTGTTTAGTGATGAAATCGATTAACTGATACATATTGCCTTCCTCATGCTTTAGTTTTCTGGCCTTAGCTTTCTGACTTGTTGTCCAACTTGCCACATTTCTTCATTGCGCAAGTGTTCCAATTCCTTTTGTAACTTAATCATATAATCGGGTGAACCATTGCTGGCAATGACCCTTTCGGTTTCAAAACCTTGGGCCACACTTTGATACAATGCATCAAATACCGGCAATACCGCTGCTTTAAATTTAGGTGACCAATCCAAAGCGCCGCGTTGTGCTGTCGTCGAACAATTCGCATACATCCAGTCCATGCCATTTTCAGCCACTAAAGGCATTAAACTTTGAGTCAGCTCTTCCACCGTTTCATTAAACGCTTCGCTAGGTGAATGACCGTGTTTTCTTAGCACGTCATATTGTGCCGCAAAAATACCCGTGATGGCACCCATTAATGCACCGCGCTCGCCTACTAAATCACTATAAGCTTCATGTTGAAACGTCGTTTCAAATAAATACCCAGAACCAATGCCTATGCCAAGCGCTAGCGCTTTTTCAGCCGCCTGCCCAGACACATTTTGATGGACGGCATAACTCGCATTGATGCCTTTGCCTTGTAAGAACAAACGTCTCACACTACGACCTGAGCCTTTGGGGGCCACTAACACCACGTCTATGTCTGCAGGGGGTATCACTTTAGTCTTAGCTTGATAAGTCACTGCAAACCCGCTGGAAAAGCATAATGTTTTTCCTGGTGTGAGGTATTTCTTTATGTCAGGCCAACACTGCATTTGTGCGGCATCTGACAATAAATAACAAATGAAAGTGGCTTTTTCACACGCCATCTCTATGGGAAATAAATTTTCCCCTGGTATCCATCCATCTGTCAGGGCTTTGTTCCAAGAAGATGAATCAGGCCGTTGACCTATGATCACTTGAAAGCCATTGTCTTTTAAATTGAGCGCTTGCGCAGGACCTTGCACACCATACCCAATGAGGGCAATCACTTCATTTTTTAATATTGAGTTCGCTTTAGCCAAGGGAAATTCATCGCGCGTAATAACTTTTTCTGTAACGGGACCAAATGGCATGACACTCATGGGTATTTCTCCTCTGTTAGTAATGGAAGGTGACTACTGATTTTTACATCAATTAATTCGATAATTCTTTGCAATTGCGTGACCACTCTCTGGACGCGCTTGGCATCACTTTGAATCACTATATTGAAATACGATTGTCCTGTGCGCTTGGTTTCAAACACATTCAATTGTTCTATATGCAAACGTTGACGCGCAACAATACCAACTATGCGTTGTAATACCCGCAAGGTATTGCCGGTCACGACTGAGATCATATAAATCGATTCCATCACCTTATCCTCATGACAAACGAATTTCACTGACACCGGCCCCGGCAGGGATCATAGGAAAAACCATTTCCTGATTTTCAACCACGACTTCAAGTAAATACGCCGTCTTTGCATGCAGCATGTCACGCACGGCGTCCGCTAATTGCGAACGCTGATAAACTCGTCTGCCTTGAATGCCATAACCTTGCGCAATGGTAATGAAATCAGGATTTTTCAAAGCCGTGCAGGAATAGCGCTGCTCAAAAAATAATTCTTGCCATTGCCTGACCATGCCTAGATTACTGTTATTTAAGATCACCATTTTGATAGGTAAATTTTCTTGAGTAAGCACGGCTAATTCTTGGATAGTCATTTGAAATCCACCGTCGCCCATCACCGCAATGACGGTGTCGTCTGGCCTGGCTTTTTGCACTCCTATTGCCGCGGGCAAAGCAAAACCCATAGTGCCAAGTCCACCGGAAGTGATATGGCTATTCACGCGTTGAAAAGCGTAATAACGCGCCGCCACCATTTGGTGTTGTCCCACGTCAGTGACTAAATAAGCTTGTCCCTGAGTTTGTTTTGACAAGTGCTGCACGACTTCGGCCATCTTGATAGAAGCGGAATCTTCTGCCAATTCTTTTGCAATCACCGCGGCATATTCTTTTTCTGCAAAGACAACAAACTCTTTTAACCAATCCGCATGTTGATTGACGTGTACCGCTGCAATTAAAGAGGGCAAAATGATTTTCGCATCACCTAGCAATGCCACGTCGGCCTGCACGTTTTTATTAATTTCAGCAGGATCAATATCCAAGTGAATCACTTTGGCTTGTTTAGCATAACTCGCTAACTGCCCCGTGACCCTATCATCAAAGCGCATACCTACGGCAATCAGTAAGTCGGCTTCATTGGTCAAGCGATTGCTCCCGTAATTACCGTGCATGCCTAATAACCCCACGTAAAGACGATGTGAGGTGGGAAAAGCAGATAAGCCCAATAAAGTGCAAGCAACGGGAATATCTGCTTTGGTGGCCAATTGCATGATTTCTTGTTCTGCCTCTGCCATCAAAACACCGTGGCCTACCAATAAATAAGGTTTTTTAGCCTGATTAATTAAGGTTGCCGCTTGTTGTAATGCCATCGCATCACACTGCTGATCTGACAAACGCAAAAGTGGCGGTGCATGTTTTTTATAGACGAATGGGCTTTGCTCCCATTGAGCATCTTTGGTGATATCAATTAACACCGGCCCTGGTCTATTGGAAGTCGCAATATAAAATGCTTTTGCTAACACAGTGGGAATATCGTCAACCCGTGTGATTTGATAATTCCATTTCGTTACCGATGCGGTGATCCCTATGATATCCACTTCTTGGAAAGCATCAGTTCCTAGTAATGCACTTGGCACTTGGCCCGTGATACATAGTACGGGAACAGAATCCAATAAGGCATCAGCAAGGCCTGTCACTAAATTGGTCGCGCCTGGGCCTGATGTCACTATACAAACACCTACTTGACCCGATGCACGCGCATATCCTTCTGCCGCATGCACGGCCCCTTGTTCATGTCTCACTAACACATGTTGCAAACGATCTTGTACATCATGCAAAGCATCGTAAGTAGGCATGATGGCGCCACCGGGATAACCAAATATCACCGTCACTCCTTCTTGAAGGAGGGTTTGAATGATCGCTTGTGCGCCTGTCATGGTGTTCATAGTCATGCTCTCGTGATGGCAAAAAAAAACCCCGCATCTTGTTGAAGGTGCGGGGTTTCTCCCAATCTAGCCTGTTCTAACACATAGGCCCGCACCTCGCGGTAGTAAGCACTACCACAATAATGAGACCAATAATTCGGGTGTTAGATGTCATGTTCATGTGTTTTCAAATCATCTTAGTTCAAATAAGCTTCAAACATAGCTTAATTGTTATGAATAGGTCAAGGGATTTTTATGAGTTGGATTCAACATCATTGCTTTGGGGACAATGAGTAGGAATAGCAACAATTAATTCATCAGCAATAAATTGTTTTAATAAAGTGGCTAATTGCAAAGCCACTTCATCTTCTGTCATCCATTCACAGAGTCCTTCGCAAATAGTGGCAATGGACTGGCCTGCTAAAAAACCATCTAGCATACGTTTTTCAGCGCGAACTAAAGATCGAAACAAAACTTCATTTGCTTTGCGCCAACTGATCCACGTTATTGGAGAGTCGCTCTTTTCAAAAGAGTGGCATTCGCCCTGTTCTTTGTACGCATTCCAATTGCTCACCGTATTCCAATGCAAGGTGCAATAGCGTAAAGAGGGATGCAAATATAAATGTAAATCAGACCAATCCGCCGGAGGAATAGCAGCCATCTGGTCCATAGACAGGATGGCGCAATCTGCGGCATCAAAACTTTCTGTGAGTTGCCATTCAAATTCAGCCATTTCAATCAACCCGACTTGTTCTGCATAAAGCGGCATTTGTTTCATCAGACTCGCTAATTCTTTTCCAAACCAGCGAATAGAACGAAAGGAAGAAGGATGTGCATCAATGTAATCAACGGCAAGTTGATTAAACGCTTCTTCACCTAAGTAGTGGCTTAATACCTCATAATCTTGTTGCAAGGCTTCTAACAAACGTAAGTAATACCCTTCGCGATAGAGTGTTAAACGTTCCGTGGCATTCACTTTAGGTGTGCTCACCACCATGGATGCAACGGCCGTATCTTCGCTGAGTAAATAAGCTTGAAAAGCAGTTTGTAGTTGCTTTAACTCAGGCATAGACGGCGGTTTCCTGTAAACAATGTTTAGCAATACGTCTTGCTTCATCTACTTCTTTAAGCAATTCAGCTAACTCGGGGATATTATCATCACGTTCAATCATGGTAGAGACGGCACCAAAGCGGGCCAAGGTTTTGGCATATAAGTCCCAAACCGCAGGTATCACAGGCGCATCATGGGTATCAATGATGTAATTGCCTTGGTTACTATGCCCCGCCAGATGGATTTGATACACCCTAGGGACAGGAATAGCTGAGAGATAATCCTGGGGATCAAAGCCATGATTCATTGAGCTGACGTAAATATTATTCACATCCAATAACACAAAGCAGTCTGCCCTGGTCACAATCTCCTTCAGAAATTCCCATTCAGTCATCTCAGATTGTTGATAAGTGAGATAACTGGACACATTTTCAATGAGGATTTGCCGTCCTAAAAAATCTTGGACTTGTTGTATGCGGGAGACCACTTGCGCAATAGCTTGTTCGGTATAAGGCAGAGGTAATAAATCATGCATATTCAGACCATTCACGCCTGTCCAACATAAATGATCAGACAACCAGACGGGTTGCACGCGTTCCGCTAACTCTTTAACTTGTTGTAAATAATCCCAATCTAACTGGTCTGTACTCCCTATGGAGAGCGACACGCCGTGCATGACCAAGGGATAGTGTTCGCGTATACGGTCTAAATAATACAGTGGCTTGCCACCTGGCACTAAGTAATTCTCAGTCAGGATTTCCAACCAATCTAAAGAAGGTTGCTGTTCTAAAATGGCTTTATAATGCTGAGGACGTAATCCTAGACCAAATCCAAGAAAGGGGCGTTCGCGATGGGGAGGCATGATAGTCATGAGAATAAGGCCTATGTCCGTATATTTTTTTGTCCTTGAACATTGATGGGGCAGTATATGAATGAATAGAGAAACCGTCAAGAAAAGAACGATGCGAGACCCTTGATAATTCATTTAGTTTTGTTAATAATGGGATTTCTCTTGTTAAAGTTACAGGGTCACTTAGTCCACCATCAATTTAAAAAGGAATTTTTTATGAGCGCAATGAATAAAGTTATGAGCGTTGTCGCAACCGCTGCCGCGATTGCCTTCGTTACCGCCCCTTTCACCGCAACGACAGCCCAAGCAAATCACCATCAAGTGAAATGCTATGGCGTCAATAGCTGCAAAGGAAAAGGTTCTTGCAAATCAGCTAGCAATGCCTGCAAAGGTCAAAACAGCTGTAAAGGCAAAGGCTTGGTGATGAAATCAGCCAAGAAATGTAAAAAAATGGGTGGCACTGAAGAACCCGCAGCAACAACCTAAAACGTTTGTTTTTTCTTTAAGAACAGCGCATTTGTTTACTCAAATGCGCTGTTTCTATTATCACCTCTCTATTTTTAATATTTAGGCCACAGGAGAATACAGATGAAACGAAACTGGATTTACTTCATTGCCCTATGCCTCTCATTTTTTGCCTTTGCTCCCGCTTTATTGGCTGCTGAAACGTTTACATTAGACCCTAACCATTCGTATGTGCTTTATCACATCAATCACCTTGGTTTTTCCACCCAGACAGGCAAATGGCCGGCAGAAGGTACGCTAATCTTAGATAAACAAAAACCACAACTCAGTAAAGTCACGGTCACTATTCCTATTGCAGGTATGGTCACGGGTAATAATGAATTGAACGAACATCTTCAAGGCAAGAATTTTTTTGATATTGCCCATTATCCTGTCGCTACCTTTACTAGCACCAAGATCACACTACAAGGTAAAGATGCGGCTAAAGTCCAAGGTACACTTACTCTGCACGGTGTCTCAAAGCCTGTCACCTTAGATGTGAAATTTACTAAAGAAGGTGTCAATCCCATCACCAATAAACCGACTGTTGGCTTTTCGGGTAAAACCAAACTCAAACGCTCTGATTTTGGAATAACGACTTTAGTACCTAGTTTAGGTGATGAAGTGACTCTCGATATTCAAGTGGAAGCGGCTAAGGCAGGGTGATCGGTAGTTAAAATTGCATTACCGATTGCGTATCCAATACTTCTGTA
>Ga0207084_1009_pt1 | contig 63719 bp, 45 predicted proteins | sample Alteio_BWMinHeat_55_FD_153543 | JGI IMG/M metagenome (GOLD analysis project Ga0207084, IMG submission 153543) | Enriched cells from forest soil in Barre Woods Harvard Forest LTER site, Petersham, Massachusetts, United States -... | ecosystem: Environmental > Terrestrial > Soil > Temperate forest >...
CTTAAATGCCTTCAGCATACCCGTAGAAGGAACGTGAGGACCGCGGCATAAATCAGCAAAATCATCTTGATGATAAATAGTGAGAACTTCATTTGCGGGAATATCTTGTATAATACGGACCTTATATTCTTCGCCTAAATTTTTAAAAAAATGAATGGCTTCATCACGGCTCACCACTTGGCGCGAAACAGGGTAATTCTTTTCGACTAGTTCGTGCATTTTATTTTCAATTTGCACTAGATCATCCGGCGAAAATGTGTGCGAAAAAGCAAAGTCATAGTAAAAACCATTTTCAATCACGGGACCAATGGTCACTTGCGCTGTCGGGAATAATAATTTAACCGCATGGGCCAACAAATGCGCCGTAGAGTGACGTATCACTTCTAAACCTTCTGGATCACGATCTGTAATAATACGAAGCTCGGCATCATGCTCAATGAGGTAGAAGGTATCGACAAGTTTGCCATTGACTGCGCCTGCAATTGCCGCTTTTGCCAAGCCACTGCCAATACTCGCTGCCACCTGAGCAACTGTAACAGGCGCATCAAAATTTTTCTGGCTTTTATCTGGTAATGTGATAACAGGCATAGCATTCACTTTATGTATAGTCATTTGATTTGGATATGGCTCGCATTGTAATTATGCAACACTTATAAATCAATCTCTTAATGATGAAAGTCTCTCAAAGTCTTTTGAATCAGCTAATCGACAAGTAGGATGAGATAAGGGCCCCGTAAAATAGCGAATTGAAGCATCCAGTTTACGATAAAATAAAACGCCTGTTTGCGTTAGATTTGCACGAAATAGCCGGGGTGCTTGTTCCTTTGCTAGATGTGACCGCAGTGTAAGGCAATGACTATACTCTAGCGGCAAAAGTAATAAGGAATATCCCTGGCTGCTAGCCGACACATTAATAGATCCCTTATCTACAATTATCTTTCCATTAATTGCTTTATTAAGAGCCATCGGCAAAGTAATTTCAGTGACAACCTGTGTTTGAGGATCAAAATTACTTTCATTTAACTTGTCTAAAATATCTTTCGAGTTTGTCAATTGAATTATCTTAGTTGGTGAATATTGCCCAATATTCGGAATCGATAATTCATATAAATAAAGATCGCCCATGTTTTTTAACGGCATCACTTTGACTAAGTTTGCATGCGGCAGCAAGGCATCTGTGACAACATATCTAACACCCAGTGCCGTCAACCAACGGATGTTAGGATTTCTCATCGTAATCACAGAGCGTATCTGCTCATCCTCTGGCAGAGCAAAAAAGAATTTTGCAAATTGAAAATAAATGGGCGATATAACGGGTGTATACACTTCAAGTGTAGGAATATTATAAAACCAATTTCCACTCATGCGATGATCATTGCCCGTTTGTCTTAATATTTCATTATCATTTGCTGCAATATCAGCCCCCCAAGTTACCGGCTTCTTTATTTTAAGTCCGGTAAAATTAGCCACTCTCCCCAGGAACGGCTTACCCGGTGCAAGTGCGATATTATTATTTAAAATTTCTGTAATTGCAGTCTTGGTTGGTGGTTTGGGAACATCCCAGCAATCTCCTATAGGAGCTGCAAGAAGAAACAATGACCAGGGCATTAATATAATTAAAGCTCTAACAAGAATGTTTACATAAAATTGTAATTTAGAAAAAAGTAATTTGCTTATCGCAGCAAAAACGGCTCCGACAAAGGCAACTGAATAACATACATAAAAAGGCCATAGCATAAATTCAAAATAAAAGGGCATGGGACCAGTCCAAAAATTAGTGCTGGTTAAAACTATCCCAAATCCTATGAGTACAATCATTGCGAACAAGACAGCACGAGCAAATGATTTTTGAAAATTGTTTCCGGAAAAAGAACAAAGCACCACGCCAAGACTAGCCATCGTAAATAGCCAGGTATCTGGGTTGTCTTTGCCATGAAAAAGCAAGGAAATGTAATACCAATTTATTATTGTGTGCTCACCATAATTTAAATTTGCGGTTAAATAATAGGAAACAGTAAATTTAAGCACACTATAAACAAATATTATCAATGGAATTGAAATCACTAAGGTTGCGGCTGTAAAAAATATTTTAAATTTTTTCTCTCTAATAGATGCGCATGAAATAAGATATCCCAAACATACCAGGGCAATGATTGGGGCAGACATGACGATAGAGGGTGGATTTGCAATGACGATGTATACCAATAATAAAATAATACCTGCGGAGCCAAATAGAAATCGACGAATAGTCGATCTGCCTAAAAATGCAAATAAAATGATAATTAAATCTGAAGCAACGATGACTGTACCTAATTCTGGAACAGTCTCCATTATGTTATAGAGATAGGCATAATAGTGATAGGGATAGGCAATAAGTGGGAGAACCCAAGCAGAAATCAATGCAAGATTCCAGCTAAGACCAATCGAACGAGATATGATCAGCGCAATAGAAAAAAATTCCAAAGCAAATACAAGATAGGCGGCGACCTCGCTATAAATAATATTATTTTTAAATAAGGCTGCCAGGATAAAGCCTGGAAATAATGCTGTGTTTAACGGAAATCCAATACCGCCATTGGATTGTAAAAAATTATTTGAAAAACCAAATTCCGAGCCATGCCAAATTGCCGACCATCTTGCTAGTGCCAAGGTATGCTGACCATCATTAGAATAAAAGAGATACATTGCATTCTGATGAAATGCTAGCGCGCTAAATATAATAAATAAAATGATATTGATTAAAATAAAGCGCCATGGCAGCTGCAATGCTTTCTGATCGTACTGTATGGTGTTGAAAATACTTTTCATCTCATTAACTCCATATCAACCAACTATCAGGCCAAGATTTCGCATGTCTTGAATATCTTTTTTTCGACAATTCACGTTTTTACCTATTCCGAAAGCAAATTTCAGTTTGACATCTATATTCCCATTAAATAAAAGCGCTCCATTGACTAAGTTGGCACGAATCAAACGAACGGGTTCACGATCATTTGAAGACGCTGTCATGTTGCTAATACGGAAACAGTGAGAATATTGAAGTGGCAATAGCAAGATAGACCACCCCTTACTCTCCGCCTTAACTTGCACAGCATTTCGTTCATAACGCATCTGAGTGTTATTTGCCATTAGCAAATGACTGACAATGTTGGCCGGCAATTTATTTTGTATAATGATTGATTGTTCAAAGGAAAAATCCGGCTTTGACATTTGCGAAAATAATTTATCTGCTGAATTAATTTGAATTACCTTGGTTGGACTAAAACTTGCAAGATTAGGATTTCGAATTTCGTATAAATATAAAGGTGGACTGCCCATCCACATAAAAAGAACGATATCATAATATCTTTTAATTTTCTTCAAATCCATTTGCGACCAAATGAGCACGTCACTCTTTTCAGCAAGCGCAGAATTTATTGCACTATATAAAAAATTAATCGTTTTCTCTCTGTCTTGCTGCATAGCAGGATAGATTTCGGCTAATTTATCATTAAATTCTCTTATAAAATCGGCGCGCGCTACAGTGCCGTGACTATATTTATTGATTAAATTTTCAAAAATTTTCCCAGCAGAAGTTGAAACATTATAATCAATATAACCGTCATTCGGCTTAGTTAATTGTTGATTTTCTACCATCACCAAAGAGACATCTTTATCATTCAATATTTTATCAGTTATAATGAATCGCGTGCCCAAGGATCGTAGAACTTTTAGATCCAATTTATAGACATTTAAAAAATGCCGCTCAAGAATATCTCTTTTTTCTGCTAGCATTTTTCCAAAAAAAACATACATGGGTAGTGATATCCATGGGGTATATTCTTCTAGCGTGGGAATATTAAAATTCCATAAATCGGAAAACATATGTCTATTGTTAAAACGTCTATTTAAAAATTCGCGTGAAAGGATGTAGTGAGACATAGAAAAGCGGGGATCTACGTCATAAGGACTCTCAATAACATGTATAATAGCCTGTCTCAACGGCGCATCTTTACTCGCAAAATATGAAATAGTTGTACCTCTGAAAATATCGCCTGGTTTGAGCCCTATTTGCGTTTCAAGATAATTAACAATGGGCGTTCTACTCGGTTCTTTAACATGTTCTGAACTCTTGGAAAAATTGCCGAACCAAATATAAAATGCCAGTGCAGGCAGAATGAAGGGTGCCAATAATATGAGATAATTTATGCTGAATGAATGAAAGACAGAATTTATTTTTGAACTGCCTTTTGCTATTTTATTGACGGCAAAACTCATTATTTGAGCCATCAGATGCCAGAGAAAAGACATCAATATAACGGCAAAAATACCGTATAAGGGATAGGCACTCCAAAGATAATAGGCAAAATTAATTTGGCTGATACTGCCTGAAACAATGCCATTCGCAAAAAGGAAATTTAAAGTATCTGGCATTAATACAATAAAAACAAAACTACATGCTATCCACCTATATTTGCCCCGTTGACAAAATATTCCAACCAAAGCACCCAGTAATGCAAAAACATGAAGATAGGAAAACAAAGGAGGAGAACCGTAGAAAATACTTGTATGTTCCCGCCATACTGTAGGAATAGAGAAGGCAATTTTTTTCGATGTGCCAACAGAAGCAGAAACATATCCCAAGGTATCTTTATAATAGTGATAGGCATGCGTGACAAGAAAAAGACAAATGATGAGAGAAATAGTTAGCATTTGCCATAATAATTGTCGTCTATTACGTTTTTGTAGGGCAAAACCTAGGACAAATAGTGCATAAATGGGAAAACAGGGAATAATACCAAAGCCGCCAACCATAGCAATAACATAAGTCATGAATATGAGTAAAAAAACAAGAAAAATATTTCGCCTAGTGCTGCCTTCACCCAGTTTGACAAAGGAAATGGTGATGATGCTTATAATTGCAAACAAGTGCGCATAGATTGGTGCTAAAGAAAAATAAGGTATTGTATTAAAATAAGCGGAGAATGGAGGAAATAAATATAAAACAAAGATCTCTGAAGCTAAAATGGATTCTATTTTATTTAAGCCTGTTGTTTTCGCCAGAAAATAAATGGCAATAAAGATTTCAGCCCAATAAATCGCATAGGAAATAAGGGAATTAGTTAAATGGCTAGTTGGAAGATCCATAACTAATGCACCGGGATTCCACCATGGATTCACTGGAAGAAATACAGATCCCATGCCTTGAAAAGGATTGAGCGTATTTATATCTAATTTTCGTCCCCACTCAACGAGGAATTTTGAAGTCCAGGCAAAACCCTGTCCATCAATTTCTGAATATAAACCGTAGCTCGTCACCCCACCATTCGTTATCCAGCTAAAAAGAAAAAGAGAAAAAAAACATAATACCGTTATAATAATAATTATATTTTTCCTGGTTTCAACCTTATTCACTTTTTGACTCCCTATTTTATCTCTACACTATCCACAATACGTTTCGCATTCGCCATCGCCAAAAGACCAATTGTTGTCCCCGGAATGCTAGGAAAAACACTACTATCAAGCACGTGTATTTTTGACCATCCCTTAGGATTACCTAAAATATTGGTATCTGTTTCTTTTTCAGGGTGATGCTTCATGGGAAGTGATCCTCCTAAATGATTTGAGGCAAAACCAAGGCCAGACTGAACAAAGGGTAATAAAACATAGCAACCCGCTGCTCTTGCCACTGAAAATAGCCTTTTTTTCGCTAATTTGACCGCTTGACGAGCATGGCTTGTATCTCCCATCTGTGAAAATAATAAATTATCTTTGCATAATTTGATTGAATGACTCACACCATGATCGGAATGCATGTTGCAATTTGCAAAAACTAAATGCTCAGCCGCTTTTTTTCGCAATTTATAGCCGAGAGAATGATCATTCTTTAACAGCCCCAATTTTTGCAAAGCTAATTCATTTGCCGTTGAAATTTGCGCATGCACCCAATGATCAGAGAAATTTGGCACTTTATATTCTAAAAATACGGCAGGTTGCGTATTCATATTAGGCCAATCTAGAATATTTTTTTTTAATCTCAACAGAGGCGCAATAAATCCAATGGTTGCTAGCAATGGAATAGACTGCTCATAAACATTTTTTGATTGCAAAATGATGCGCGCACTGCCGATTGCACCAGCGGCTAAAAATACGCGCTTAGCTTGCATAGTATGGCTGCTATTCGTTTTATCAGTAAAATATATTGCAACAGCATCTTCTTTCTCGCGTAAGTAATTAACAAAGACACCCGATTCATAATCAAGCAAATCATTTTTAATCAAATCATCAATCTCAAGACTTGATTTATAGATATTTCCATAAACACAGCCACTCATACAATAGCCGCAATATTGACATCCAGGCGCTGTTTTTGTATTTGACACACGAGTTAAAAGACGTGCTTGACCAGCAACAGCCTGCATCATTTTTAACTTTTCTGTCTTGCCTTGAAATGCCGACAGTAAGGCAGCATTGCCCCTCGTTAATTTTAATGAATCACAATCAGCCGCATGCAAGGGAAAGTGTTCTGATAATTCATCATCACAGGCTGATAAGGGTAATTCTGCCAAAGTCGCTGCGTAATATTTTCGTAATTCATTACTACTGATTGGCCATGATCCTATATCACAATCAGCGGCAGGCAAAACGGATGCGCCCCAGCCAACACTAAAACCACCGCGAGCTAAACTAAAGGGCGGTAATGGATTATTTTCCTGCGCTGTATTATTAAATACCTTACTATGATTTCCATAAAAATAATCTGAGCCAAATGCTAATTTTCTTGGAAGACTATTTTTAGCATGAATCGTGGCATTTTCACTGATTAGATCAATGTCTTCACTTGACCATTGCCCTGCTGTCATTTTCGCCATTCGCTCGACAACATGTTGAGTCCGCAATGGCAGGGATTCACCACAGTCAAGAACAAGCGGTCTAATACCACGTTTGATTAATGTCCTCGCTGCAGACAGGGCTGCCAGTCCGGAACCAATGATCACAATTCTAGTCATTAAATGAGATGCTCACATCTGGCTTTGGTAGATGTTATTCAATGTGACAATAATATGCTTGATATCTTGATTGCTCAATCCTGGATAGGCGGGAATAAACAAGGCATTTTCATATACCATGTCTGCATTAGGTGTATGCCCCATAAAAGAATATTTAGGCAAAGTCGATATTTTAACTAAACTAGTCGTTGCACTATCGATTTTACTATTACGTAATAATTTTAATGCGGCTGAGGGCTCAGAAAAATACGCAATTGTTTGCCAAAAAACATTTCTTGTATCTTTTGCTCCCCGTGGAAACATGAAAGCGACACTCTCACGAATTTCATTGGAATTATGTATTCTGACTTCATCTTCATATTGCACCTTAGATAGCAAGCTAAGGCCAACCTTAGCTTGTAATGAGGTATAGCGCGTAAACCATGCTGCCGGCAATTGCCTTATTGGTGTTCTATCACGTTCACCCAAATTTCTTGCATAAGTTTGTGGTTTAAAAGAACTGACTATTTTTAGTAAGGGAAAGGTAAATAAATGAAAAATGAGGCGCGTCGTAGCCATATTTCTAATCGTATTAATAAGAATTTTTTTAATGAGAGCAGATCGAGAAGGCGCAATTAATTCCTCTTGATATTCACATAATTGATGATACAAGTCGGTATCATTGGTGACGAGCAAACCACCGCCGTAGGTATCCAGTGTTTTAATCGATGACGAGCTATATACGCCAACATCGCCAAAACTTCCTACTTTTTTATTTTTATACTCTCCATTCAGACATTGTGAAAAATCTTCTATGACATAAAGATGATTAGCCTTACACAAGTCAATCATAGGATCCAGATCTGGCACCATACCATAGAGATAGGTAATCAGTATTGCTTTGGTATTTACTGTAATGGCAGAAGCAAGTTTATTGATATCAAAACCTAAAGTGTCGCGATCAATATCAACAAAAACTGGTTTCAAACCCAGATCAAGAACGACATCTAAAATTGCCTTGATGGTGATAGGCGGCATAATAATTTCCGTTCCCGCCGGATATTTTTTCAATTTCAATGAATAATAAATTGCAATTCTCGCAAAGGGAAAGGCGAGACCGTATTTACAACCCAGATAATCAGCAAATTTTCTTTCAAATTTTTTTACAAGTTTTCGATTATCTAAGGGTTTAAATAGCGCGGAAACAAAAGATGAGAAATTTTGAAATAGAGAATGATAAATTATTCCACGCGGTATATTTAATTGCATCATTTCATCTTCCATAGGATTTAGCTAATAATGAAATACCAATTATGATAAATACGAGTCCTATATAACTGCCCAAGGCAAGATTATCTTTGAAAAAGGCAATGCCTATAATCACAGTGAGAATAAAATTAATTGAAGTTGATATAGGAATAACAAAGGAAAAATCCGAGATGGATAAGGCTTTCATCGAAAAATACATTGATGCGATAATTAGAACAAAGGCAACAGCAATCACGGGATCAATCAGAAATAAAATAAAATCATGAACCTGATTGATTCTATGGGTAAGTAATTTGTTTTTGATAATCAAGGCAGCAGAAGCATTAAGCAAAGCATATAAGCTGCAAAAAATAAAAACTAAATTAGTTCTCACGATAAATTCTTTCCTTGATAATTTTTGCTGGATTACCAACGGCCACTGAATAAGGCGGAATGCTCTTTACCACTACACTGCCAGCGCCAATCACACTGCCCCTGCCTATTGTAACACCTTGCAATATAATTGACTCTGCGCAAATCCAACAATCATCTTCAATAATGATGTCATCAGCTATATCAGGCATCGCCTTACTGCGATAATCTTGGGCTGCACCGTAAAATTTGACATTGGGAGAGATCGTTACATTATTACCAATCGATATTTTTTTTCCTAAATGAAATGATGTATATAATTCACAGCCCCTATTAATTGCAACATGGCTGCCAATTTCAATGTTTTTAAAATATCGCATATATACTTTGTAATCGATAAGTGTGTTTTCCCCCAATTTAGCCAGGCAAGATCGAAAAATGATATTCCTAATAAAATGCGGCAGAAGATCTAAGGCAACTGCACTTAATGTTGAGAAATAAGAGTAAAGCAAAAAACTTGTATTGGGATAGCTAGTACGCCAAGTACTTATTTTACTTTGTATGTAGCTCATATACTTACTTTTACACTCCTATCGTGAGCTTGTATTTGGGCAAAAAGAAAATCATTCGCGACTGAAATCACTTTTTCCTGTTGAGCCAAAGTCATTTCAGGAAATAGCGGTAATCGTATCAAGCAATTTCCAGCCTTTTCAGTGTTCGGCAAGGAATGAGGTGTGTTAGCAAATTGCATGCCAGCGGGACTATTATGGAGAGGAACATAATGAAAGGTAGCGCTAATTCCATTTGCTTTTAAATGCATTAGCATATTATTTCGTGCGTCCATATTATTTAAGAGAAGATAGAAAATATGTCCATTATGCTGGCAAGAATCAGGCACAAAGGGCCGCGTACACACACCACTAGATTCTGCCAGAGAAAAAGCAGAATAATAATTATTCCAAATTTGGCAGCGCTCATTATTAATTTGCTCAACTCGCTCTAATTGTCCCAGTAAAAATGCAGCGCTAACATCACTTGGCAAAAATGATGAACCCAGGTCGACCCAAGTATATTTATCAACTTCACCGCGTAAGAATCGGCTGCGATTAGTCCCCTTTTCCCATAATATTTCAGCACGTTCAAGCATATTCTCATTGTTGATTAAGAGGGCCCCGCCTTCACCACAGGAAATATTTTTTGAATCATGAAAACTCAAGGCACCCAATTCACCAAATGAACCTAAGGCCCTGCCATTGAAGCTTGCGCCAATTGCCTGCGCTGCATCTTCGATAATGGCAAGCCCATGTTCTTTGGCAATCGCACATAATGACGCCATGTCACAGCCAACACCCGCATAATGCACTGGTAAAATAAGTTTTGTTTGTGGGCTAATTAAATCTGCCACTGCATTGGGGTCAAGACATAGAGTATTCAGATCAATATCTGCAAAGACTGGCCTTGCACCACGCAGAACGACTGCATTTGCTGTTGAAGAAAAGGTAAATGAGGGCATAATCACTTCATCACCTTGTTGAATATCCATTAACAGCATGGCAAGCTCTAATGCGCCCGTACAGGAATGGGTAAGGAGAATATTTTTAACCCCTGTGATAGCATTGAGTTTTGCAATCGCGCGCTTTGTAAAATTTCCCGCACCATGTCTATGATGACTATGCATCGCCTCTAGGACATAATCCATTTCTCTAGCTTGTCTTGAAGGGAGGCTGAATGGAATTAAATCTTCCTGCTTAGTATTGATGCTTCTCATCCCTAACCCTCCATCATCCTTTCATACTATAAATTCGACAAGACTACATGCGAAAGATAATATAATTCAGCTAATAAATCTATACAAATCAAAGTATAATTGCCAGCTTGACCCTAGGTAAGTCCTTGTACTAGACTCACAAATAATTTACCCCCATACAAGGACAAGTATTATTTATGCAATCATTACAATCCAAGCATCAAGGACTAAAACCCATTGATCTAGCCTATGAAACTCATTACAAAGAAAAAAATTCTGACCGTCACATTTATGCTGTTGAATGGGTGGTAAGAGTTTTTCTTGGATCATACCCTTTACTCAAAATGGATCAAAACCTTTACCCAGGCAGCCGCATCTTAGATCTCGGTTTTGGCGATGGCAGAAATTTTCCCCTTTTAAAAAATTTGGGATTTACTATTTCAGGTGTGGAAATTGCTGAAAGCATTCTTGATGTTGCTCGAGAGAAATTTTCTCGACTTGGCATTCCAGTGGATCTTAGCTTGGGTCGGAATTCACATACCTTATTTGAGGATAAATCTTTTGACTATCTTCTAGCCTGTCACGCCTTATACTATGTCGATCACCGCGAGACCTTCACAAATAATTTAGATGAAATAGCCCGAATAGTAAAACCAGGTGGATTTCTCATCGCATCTCTTCCCAGAACAACAGGTTCAATCTTAAAAGGCGCCAAGCCATTACCAGCAGCTGGGCATGTTGAAATCACTAATGATCCGCTTAAATTACGCAATGGGTCTATTTTTCGCGTATTTGAGTCGGAAGTTGATATAGAAAAAACCTTCTCGCCCTACTTTGAGAATTTTATTATTGGCAGCTGTGATGATAATTATTTTGGAACAGAGCAGCACGTGTGGATCCTTGTGTGTAGGCGTAGCAATGACTAAGCTATCATCTGCTCTGCCGGCGTATAAGTCTGATGCAAAGCATCCGCAACAGCCTTATAAGTAATTTTTCCCTTACATACATTTAATCCATGCAATAAGTGCGTATTAGCACGCATGGCCTCACGATAACCTTTATTTGCTAACAATAAGACAAAGGGAAGTGTCGCATTATTCAATGCAACCGTTGAAGTACGCGGCACTGCGCCTGGCATATTAGCAACACAGTAATGCACAACACCATCAACCACATAAGTAGGACTTTCATGTGTCGTTGCATGACTTGTTTCAAAACAACCACCTTGATCAATTGACACATCGACCACAACAGAACCCGCTCGCATCACGCTTATCATTTTTTCAGTCACCAAACGCGGTGCAGAAGCACCAGGAATCAATACGGCGCCAATTACCAAATCAGCATCAGAAACATGTTCTTCAATCGCATCTGTGGTAGAAAAAATCGTGACAATTTTTGAGCCAAATTGCAAATCGAGATGATATAAACGTTCTAAAGATTTATCGATAACAATGACCTGTGCACCCATACCCATAGCAACGCGCACTGAATTGGTACCAACCACACCGCCGCCTAAGACCACAACTTTTGCTGGTGCAACGCCTGGTACACCGCCTAAGAGCATGCCTCTGCCGCCATTCTTAATTTCAAGACTAGTTGCACCTGCTTGAATTGCCATACGCCCCGCCACTTCACTCATCGGTGCCAATAAAGGCAGACCGCCATGCGGATTGCTAACAGTTTCATAAGCGATGGCAACACAGCCTGATGCTTGCAGCATTTTTACTTGCTCTGGATCCGGCGCTAAATGCAAATAAGTAAATAAAACTTGGTTCTCACGCAGCATACGGCATTCCTGCGGCTGCGGTTCTTTTACTTTGATAATCATGTCTGCTTGTTGATAAATTTCTTCAGCACTCTCAACAATACGCGCACCAACTTGCTGATAGGATTGATCATCAAAACCAATTTTTTCACCTGCACTTTTTTGCACGAGGACTTGATGTCCATTTGCAATTAATTCACGAATACTGCTGGGAATTAAGCCCACGCGATATTCAAAATTTTTTACTTCTTTTGGCACGCCAATTAACATTGTAATTCTCCTACTCAAACATCTTCATCCATACTTTATTGATACGCTGCACAAACACAGCAGGCTCGGGCAAGGAACTACCTTCCGCCAATAAAGCTTGTTCATAAATAATTTGCGTCCATTCCCGAAGTTGTTCTTGATCTAATCCTTGCATCTTTAGAATAATGGCATGCTCGGGATTTAATTCTAAAATGGGTTTGGCTTCAGTCACCGTTTGCCCTGCGGCCTTTAACAAACGTTCCATTTGCGGGCCCAAGGCATCTTGATCGCGCACTAAACAAGCGGGTGAAGTCGTTAAACGATGAGATAAACGAACTTCTTTAATTTGCTCAGTCAAAATTGTTTGAATTTCTTTGAGTAAGGATTCAAATTCTTTCTGCTGCGCTTGATCTTTCCGTTCTTCCGCTTCCTTTGCATCAGCATCTTCTGTCACTAATTCATCTAAGGCCAAATCACCTTTGGCAACCGATTGCAAAGATTTACCTTCAAATTCTGGCAAATGACTCACGACCCATTCATCAATTTTATCAGTCAATAGTAATACTTCGATATCATTCTTGCGAAATACTTCTAAATGCGGACTCGACTTGGCCGCATTCACATTTTCCGCAGTGATATAGTAAATTCGATTTTGTTTGGCTTTCATGCGTGCAACATAATCAGCGAGTCCCACATGCTGTCCATGATCTGCATGAGTGGAAGCAAATCGTAATAATTTTGCAATACGTTCACGATTTGCAAAATCTTCTGCTGGCCCCTCTTTTAACACATTACCAAATTCCTTCCAGAAATCAGCATATTTTGCTGGATCATCTTTTGCTAATCTTTCTAATAAATCTAAAACATGACGCACCAAGGCGGCACGTAATTTGGGTATGACTTGATGATCTTGTAAGATTTCACGAGATATATTGAGAGGCAAAGCACTTGTGTCTAAGACCCCGCGCACAAAGCGTAAATAATGCGGAACAAATTGTTCTACTTTATCCATGATAAATACGCGCTGCACATACAACTTCAAACCATGATGGGTATCACGCTGCCATAAATCAAAGGGTGCTCTCGCAGGCAAATAAATGAGACAGCTATAATCAATATTGCCGCCTTCAATGCGGTGATGCGTCCAGGCAAGCGGATCTTCCATATCATGCGCGACGTATTTATAAAATTCCTTATATTGTTCGTCAGTGATATTATTTTTTGCCAGTGTCCAAAGTGCGGTGGCACGATTCACCGTTTCCCATTCTTCTGTGGCTTTTTCATCTTCTGTATATTTAGGCATTAAAATAGAAATATTCAAATGATCGGAATATTTGGTGATAATACTGCGTAAGCGCCAATTTTCTAAGAATTCATCTTCATTTTCTTTGATATGTAAAATGATCTCAGTGCCGCGTGTCGCTTTATCGACATTTGAAACGGTATATTCACCATCACCTGCAGATTCCCAACACACACCATGCTCACTGCCAAGTCCTGCACGACGAGTCATGACTGTCACTTTATCTGCAACAATAAAGGCAGAATAAAATCCCACACCAAATTGTCCGATCAAATGCGCATCGTTTTTTTGATCACCTGATAATTGCGCTAGGAATTCACGTGTTCCCGATTTTGCGATCGTACCCAGATTCGTAACCACTTCATCGCGGCTCATGCCAATACCATTATCACTAATGGTGATGGTGCGAGCTGCTTTATCAAAGTTAATGCGGATTTGTGTGCTAGCATCATTTTCATTTAATGCGGGATCGGATAAGGCTTCAAATTTAAATTTATCACTTGCATCGGAGGCATTGGCAATTAATTCGCGTAAAAATATTTCTTTATTACTATAAAGTGAATGCACCACAATATTCAGTAATTGTTTGACTTCAGCTTGAAAATTGAGTTTTTCTTGATGAGCATCTAAGGCCATATTGTTCTCTCCACTTCTAATATTGATGGCTATGATATAGGCAAATAGGAAATATTCAAGGTGAGCGTCATCATTCCGGCATAACTTAGGCCTGTCATTCCCGCGTAGGCGGGAATGACAGAGATTTGCGCAACAATCCTAACGATAACCTAACGATAACGCAGAAATGCAAGCACCCCAACGACCACAAACAATACTAAAGGAAACGATGCAGTCAACAAACCAGGTACTTGATAAACAATGGATAATTGCCCTAATAAGGCATTTAGAATAAAAAAGGCAAAGCCTGCGATAATGCCGGCCACAATCCGCCAGCCTAGCGCAACTGAACTTGAGCGCAACACAAAGGGAATGGCTAATAAGACCATCACCAAGGCAGCAAAGGGTTGCAACAAACGCTGCCAAAAATCAAACCAATATTCCCGCGCCTGCAAGCCATTTTTTTCCAAATAACGAGCAAACTTTGCCAATCTTGGCAAAGACATTTCATGCGGATCAACCAAGCCAACGTTTAATAAATTTTGATTTATCTTAAGGTTCCAATCACTCTCAGCAAAGACACGGCTTTTTGTTCGCTCAGGATAAAATAAGGTGACCACCATATCCTTCATTTTCCATTGCTTGTTTTGATAGATCAGTTTTTTTGCGTAATAAGCCGCTTGCAATTGGTGATTATCATTAAATTGGTAACGTGTCACTCCCTCAAGCAATTGGCGGCCAATCACATGCTCAATATGAATAAAATTATTATCTAAGTGAAACCATAGCCCAGATGAAGTAACGACAGCTTGATCTGCATTTTGTGCATTTTCCTTGCGTATTTCTGCCTTATAACTCCAATGCGGGCCCACCCCTTCGCCTATCAAGCTAATTGCTAATATTAATAATAAGGCTGATGCTAATATGGCATTGACAATACGCGCGATAGAAAAGCCCGAAGCACGCATTACTGCTATTTCACGATGCGATGATAAGGCACTTAAACCGGTCATACTGCCTAGCAAAATCAACATGGGAGAAAATTGGTATAACTCATTGGGTAAACGCATCATTACATAGACAATGGCCTGCCACATGCCGTAATCACCTTCGCCAATTGCCTTCATTTCGCCTAGCATTAGCATGAGAAACAAAACACCCACGATGATTAACATACAAAGCAGCGTGGCTTGCACAATGGTTTTTGCTATGTATCGTTCGAGAATATTTGGCATAGTCGATCTCTAAGTATTACTACGTTTAAACAACATCGTCACGATAATGAAACAAAGTAAAATAGTATGCACCCACCACATGCCAATCTTAATTGAAATTGCACCCTGATCCACCCAATGTCTTGCAATAAATAAAAGTTCAATATAGATGATATAAAATAAAATGGCGGGCAATAAAATAGTATATCTACTTTGACGCGGCTTTAGTCTACTGAGTGGAACAGCAAGCAAGGCAAGAAAAAAAGCTGAGAGTGCAATCGAAAATCGCCATTGAAATTCACCTGCATTGCGTGGATTAGCATAATTTTTCCATAATTGTGAGATAGGCAGGGTTTCGCTTTCTTGATGCGTTGAATGAATATCATTTTGCGGTATACGAATGGTGTAACGTTTAAATTGCGTAATTTTATAATCATTTTCGCCTGGTTTTCCTTCATAGCGATAACCATCCATCATCACAAATAAGGGAGACTGCGATGTTTTATCTTCACTTTGATAACCCTGATCTGCGAGCACGAGAGACCAAGCAGCCTGTCCTTCTTCATCTTGATTTTTCTTTTTCTGCGCTAAAAAAACATTTTGCGCACGCTGCCTATCACGCGATAATTTTTCTACGAACATGACATGATTACCATCTGGGCTCACTTGAAAACGCCCTGGCATCATGGTTTCCACTAAATGGACCGTTGCTTCATCGCTATTCATGAGTTGTTGACGCTTGGCTGAAATCCAGGGATTCACCCATAGCATTAACACTAAAACGATGGCAGCAATCATTAGGGCAATCCAAACTGTTAGCCGCAAAATACGCTGATTGTTATAACCATACATTTGCAAGACAGCCATTTCACTATCCGCATATAAACGTCCATAGGCCAAAATAATGCCAAGATATAAGCCCAGCGGCAGCAAAATGGCGAGCAAATAAGGCACTTCAAAACTCACCAAGGTGAGCATTACATTGGTGGGAATTTTGCCAATAGCCGCATAGTTCAAATATCGCACGACTTGCTGGCAAAGAAATGCAAGCAATAAAACAATCGTAACTGCTAATAGAGCATTGACGACTTCTCGGGTAAGATAGCGGGAGATGATCACTGCACTGGCCTTTATAATCTATATGTGCGAATTATAACGTGAACTAGCTGGCAGCATATCTTTTTTTAGTGGTAGATAAAATATATACCCATTGGGACACGCAGGCCTTTGTCATTCCCGCGCAGGCGGGAATGACAAAGGCCTGCGATAGCCCAATTTTTTAGGAGAAACATCATGAATTTCAACCTAAGCACCGCATCCATAGAAGAAGACAGTCGATTAATCATTGGCCTATTTGAAGGCGGCGAACTCTCCCCCGCTGCAAAAAAAATAGATAAAGTCATGAAGGGCTATCTTAGCAAAATGATTAAACAAGATATGTTTCAGGGCAAATTAGGCCAAACGCTTTTTCTTTTCTATCCGGCTGGCACTAAAATTGAATATTTATTATTAGTCGGCTGCGGCAAGGTAGAAGCGCTCAAGCCTAGCGGTTTTCGTAAAATTATTAGTCAATCCATCAAGGCGCTCAGCACAGCTAAAATCACGCAAATCACTTCTTGCCTAGCTGAATTAGACATCCCAGGTAAATCATTAGCCTGGAAAGTAAAGCAATTGGTAGAAGCCACTTATGACGGCATCTACCGTTTTGATTTGTTCAAAAGTGAAAAAGAACCCGTTTCTTCTTTAAAAGAAATCACCATTCATCTTCCTCACAGCACGCAATTGGATGCCTGTAAAAAAGCCTTGCAACAGGGTCAAGCCATTGCTAGTGCCGCTATATTAACGAAAAATTTAGCCAATCTTCCCAGCAATATTTGTACGCCTGCCTTTCTTGCAGAACAAGCAAAAGAATTAGCAAAGAATTACAAAAAATTATCAATCACTATCCTTGAAGAAAAAGACATGGAAAAATTAGGCATGGGCGCCATCCTTGCCGTTTCTCAAGGCAGCGCACAAGAAGCTAAATTAATTTGTCTCGAATATAAAGGTACTGCAAAAAAACAGGCACCCATTGCCTTGATTGGTAAAGGCATCACCTTCGATACGGGCGGCAATTCACTAAAATCACCGGATGCTATGGTTGGCATGAAATATGATATGTGCGGTGCAGCTAGTGTCTTAGGCACATTAAAAGCCCTTGCTGAATTGGCCTTGCCGGTGAATGTCGTTGGTATTATTCCTGCAGTAGAAAATATGCCTGGCGGTACTGCGTATAAACCTGAAGATATTTTAACGAGTTTATCAGGACAAACCATTGAAGTGATCAGCACTGATGCAGAAGGACGTTTAATTCTCGCTGATGCATTGACTTATTGTGAACGCTATCAACCTGAAATCGTCATTGATATTGCCACTTTAACAGGCGCTGTTGTCATTGCGCTCGGTAATCATGCCACGGGTTTATTAAGCAATTATCCGCCGCTTGCCCATGATTTATTGAAAGCGGGCGAAGAAAGTAATGACCGCGCTTGGGAATTACCTTTATGGGATGAATATCAAGAACAAATTAAAAGTCCCTTTGCCGACATGGCAAATACGGGCGGACGCTCTGCCGGCACCATCACAGCAGGCTGCTTCCTATCTCGCTTTGCGAAAAAATTTCATTGGGCACATTTAGATGTAGCTGGCACTGCAGCCATCATGGGAGGGACCAGTGAACGCATGGCAACAGGCCGGCCCGTGCCCATGTTAGTCCAATATTTTCTCGATAAAGTAAAATAGTAAAATAAACTATGTCAAAAGTTGATTTTTATATTTTAGAAAGTTCAAGCAAGCAAAAAGCTTGGCATTATGCCTGTCTTTGGCTTGAACAAATTGTGGTGGAAAATAAACGCGTGTATATCAACATGGAGTCAAGTGAGGATGCCAATGCGCTAGATTTATTGATGTGGACTTATCGTGATGATAGTTTTTTACCGCATTGCATTTATACCGCAAAGGAAGAATTTCCGGCCGCCATTCAAATAGGCGTGAGCAACACGCCGCCCTTATCAACTGAAATGACACATGATATCTTGCTTAATTTCGCCCAGCATCTTCCCTCTTTTCATTCGCATTTTTCACAGATCGTAGAAATCGTATCTGCTGATACACTAGCACAAGAATGGGCGCGTTTACGCTACAAACAATATCGTGAGCAAGGATATAATATGAATACGATTAAATTAAAAGCGGATGCTCTATGACACTGATCGATAAAACCTATGACCCTCAAACGATTGAACAGCACTGGTATCAAACCTGGGAAGATAAGCATTTTTTTGCGCCAAGCGGACATGGGCAAGCCTATTGCATTATGCTGCCGCCACCCAATGTCACGGGCAGTTTACACATGGGACATGGCTTTGGTTTTACCCTCATCGATGTGCTCATTCGTTATCAACGCATGTGCGGCCGAAATACTTTGTGGCAGGCAGGCACTGATCATGCAGGGATTGCGACACAAATGGTGGTTGAACGAAAATTAAATCTCGAAGGAAAAACACGTCATGATTTAGGACGTGAAAGCTTTGTTGAAAAAATTTGGCAATGGAAGGAAGAATCTGGCGGCAATATTTCACGTCAATTACGCCGCTTGGGTGCATCCATTGATTGGTCACGCGAACGTTTCACCTTGGATGAAGGCTTGTCTCATGCAGTACGTGAAGTTTTCATTCGCTTATATGATGAAGGTTTGATTTATCGCGGCAAACGTTTGGTTAATTGGGATCCCGTATTACTCACAGCCATTTCAGATTTAGAAGTCACGAATGAAGAAGAAGAGGGAAAATTATGGCATCTGCGTTATCCTCTTGCGCATGATCAAGAAAAATATTTAATTGTTGCAACGACTCGTCCTGAAACGCTATTAGGTGATGTCGCTGTCGCCGTTCATCCTGATGATGAACGCTATCAACATTTAATTGGTCAGCAAGTATTACTACCCTTAACAGACAGAATGATTCCGATTATTGCTGATAGCTATGTGGATCCCTTATTTGGTTCAGGCTGTGTGAAAATTACGCCTGCCCATGATTTTAATGATTATGCTGTCGGTGCAAGACACCAATTAGAACCCATTAATATTTTTACGCCCACTGCACATCTCAATGAAAATGCACCGCCTGCCTATCAAGGTATGGAACGCTTTGCTGCGCGCAAGAAAATCTTAGCCGATTTAACGGAGAAGAATTTAATTGAAAAAATTGAAGCGCACAAATTAAAAATTCCGCGAGGTGATCGTTCGCATGCAATCATAGAACCCTATTTAACTTATCAATGGTATGTCAAATCTAAACCGCTGGCAGAACCTGCCATACGCGCAGTTGAAAATGGTGATATCACTTTCGTACCAGAAAATTGGAATCGAACTTATTTTCAATGGATGCACAATATTGAAGATTGGTGTATCAGCCGGCAATTATGGTGGGGACATCGTATTCCCGTTTGGTATGACGAAGAAGGTCAAAGCTATGTCGGTCATGATGAGGCTGATGTTCGCAGCCGCAATCAATTAGCGGCCGATTTAAAATTAAAGCAAGATGATGATGTCTTAGATACTTGGTTTTCTTCAGCACTCTGGCCCTTTTCTTCTTTAGGTTGGCCCAATGCGGCCAATGATCTTAGCGTCTTTTTTCCGACGAATACCTTGGTCACGGGCTTTGACATCATTTTCTTTTGGGTCGCTCGAATGATCATGATGAGCTTGAAATTCACTGGCCAGGTTCCTTTCAAAGAAATTTATATCACGGGATTAATTCGTGATGCTGAAGGCCATAAGATGTCTAAATCAAAGGGCAATGTGCTTGATCCCATCGATTTAATTGATGGCATTTCACTGGATGAACTGATTAAAAAACGCAGCTATGGTTTGATGCAGCCCGCGATGGCGCAAAAAATTGAAAAGAGCACACAAGGGGAATTTCCCGAGGGAATTCCTAGTTTTGGTACCGATGCCCTACGTTATACTTTTTGTTCCTTTGCTTCTTATACACGTGAAATTCGCTTCGATATTAATCGTCTCATCGGTTATCGTAATTTTTGCAATAAATTATGGAATGCCTCACGCTATGTGTTGATGAATACAGAAGGAAAGAATTGCAGCGCTTCTTCAAATGCGCACCTATCCTTAGCAGATCGCTGGATTAGATCGCGCTTGCAACATACAATTGAAGCGGCACATCAAGCATTGAAAGTTTATCGTTTTGATTTATTTGCACAGGCATTGTATGAATTTACTTGGAATGAATTTTGTGATTGGTATTTGGAATTATCCAAGCCCATTCTCACGCATTCAGAAAGCACGGCAGAGATGCTGCAAGCGACGCGTCATACTTTAGTAAGCGTGCTAGAAAGTTTATTACGCCTACTACACCCCATTGTGCCCTTTATTACTGAAGAAATTTGGCAGCGTGTTGCACCGCTTGCAGGAAAGCAAGGTGCAAGTATTATGCTTGCTTCCTATCCCGAATATGATGCTCAATTCATTGATGATGAAAGTACGAGTGAAATAGAATGGTTGAAAAATATTATTATCGCTATACGTTCTATCCGCAGTGAAATGAATATTGCACCGGGTAAATTACTTAATATTTTATTACGAAAAGGGTGTATCTTTGATCGTAAAAATGAAGAAAAACATCGGCATTTATTAATGACTCTAGCGAAATTAGCTGAGATTACTTGGCTTGATGAAACTGAAACTGCACCGCCTTCTGCGAGCGCCTTTGTCGGTGAATTAGAAATTTTTATTCCCATGGCTGGTTTCATTAACAAAGATGAAGAAACTAATCGCTTGAAAAAAGAAATAGCCAAATTAGAAAAAGAATTAACTTTTATTTCAAATAAATTAAGCAATCCGCAATTTGCGGACAAAGCCCCAGCAGAAGTTGTTAATAAAGAACGTGCTAAACAAACGGAATTGACGATGACTGTAAATAAACTTAAACAGCAAATGGCGCAATTGGCCGACTTATAAAAGTGAAGGGCTCATGGAGAAATCATTGAAGAAAATATTAGCGGGCTATCAGGCATTCAGAGATAAATATGTGCATGGCGATGCCTCTGTCATGCAATATCTTTCCGCTTATGGCCAGCAGCCAGAAATCATGGTGGTTGCCTGCTGTGATTCGCGGGTTGATCCTGCGCTCATCTTGCAGTGTGATCCGGGTGATTTATTTGTCGCAAGAAATGTCGCCAATATTATTCCTCCCTATGAAAAAGATCGAATGCATCATGGCACGAGTGCTGCCTTGGAATTTGGCATTTGCTATTTGCATGTCAAACATCTTATTTTATTGGGACATAGTCAATGCGGCGGTATTCAAGCTTTGTTGGATAGACATGAACAACAAGATGATTTTATTTCGGAATGGGTCTCTCTTATCAAGCCAGAATCTAGCGACCACACTCATCATGCAGATGAATATGCCAAATTAGCCTTGCACCGCTCTTATCAGCATTGTCTTAGCTTTCCTTGGATACGAGATCGGATTGAAGAGAAAAAATTAACTGTCCACTTATGGTATTTTGATATTAAAAGTGGGCAGATTTTTAGGTATTCACGAGAGACGGGACAGTATCAGCCTTTATAGAGTGGATTCTGATGAATCCACTCTACATTTTTACTGTCTTCTAGTCGGTCTTTTTCTACTAGAACTTGGAACTGTTGTAGGGTCTTGCGTTCTACCACTACGCAGAAGGCGCACGCCCATACTACCCTCAACGAGCTTTCGAACTCCTTCATCCGCCTTACCTTCTTCATTATGGGTTTTTATCTCATTTAGCATATCCCTTTTTCTTTTTTTCTTTTCCGGTTCAATCTCTGAGGTGGAGCTATTTGTCTCAGCTTGTCCAAGCTCTGCATCAGAACTATTTGTTTCACTGTTCCTTTTTTTACTTTCATTTTCTTTACTCTGTCGAAGTGCATCAAAAAAGCCTATGGTTGAGCGTTTTTTCCCTGTAATTCGTTCAACCGCGCTTGATAATGATGATGCCTGAACTCGCTGTAGTGCTTTGCATCGCTGTTCTTCGAGTTGATGCTCTTCTAATAGCGACTCTTCATGTCTCTGTTCTTCCTGTTCCTGCTCTTCGAATTGTTGTGCTTCTAATTGCAGTATTTCGAGTCGTTGCTGCTCTTCGAGTTGTTTCAGCAAGTCTTCGCGTCGCTTTTCTTCAAAATGCTGTTCCTCGAGTTGCAGTAGTTCAATTTGCTGCTCTTCGAATAGCAAGTCTATGAGGTACTCTTCAAGCCCCTGTTCTTCAAGTCGCTGCTCTTCGTGTTGTTGCTCTTCAAAGCGTTGCAGTTCTAATTGCAACATTTCGAGTCGCTTCAGCTCTTCGCGTCGCTTTTCTTCATAATGCTGTTTCTCGAGTTGGAAAGCTTCGAATTCCAGCTCTGTATGTTGGAGTATATGTTGGAGCTCTGCGAATTGAATTTTTTCGAATTGCTCTTCTTGGATTTGTAAATCTTCGCGTCGTAACTCATCGATTTGCTCTTCGAATCGCTTTTCTTCGATTTGCTTTTCTGCGAATAGCAAATCTATACGCTGCTCTTCAAGTTGCAGCTTATTGGGATAGTCATTTTCATCCCAATTATATTCTAAGAATAAGTCATCAGATTGATTCTGCATCTCATCAGAAGATGTATCTGGTATCTCGGTAGATATTCCTTGCGTCTTGAAAGATGGTTGTATTACCTGCACAATATGACCAGCACCTCTTTGTGCAAGCCTAGTAGTTCGCTTCTTTTCTTTTCTCTGCATCTTGGAACCCTCGTTTAAGTGTTTGATATTTTATTATTTGCTGTAATATGGGCAAAATTATGCCCTAGGTAATGGCTATTGTAAACAAAGACTATAACTTTATTCTATTAGTGTTTGTTTTATATGAAAATTTCTCATTCCTTAGCCTGACGCGTATAGGAGTAGGGGTGAGGGCGCTTATCTTTTCATTTCTGGCACATCAATCATCTCAGCACCAGCGGGTGCCTGTCTTGCGTTCATTATTTTGCTTACGGCACGATGGTGACTATCCACTATCCATGCTGAAATTCTGTCTTGATTAATGGCAGTCGCAATAGAATATTCTTCTCCAGCAAGCGCATTGAATCCGAGTGAGAGCGTCGCTGTTTGTGTATCAGAAGGATTGATAACATGTCCCTGTACAAAGAAGACATAGGTTTCTACCTGATGAAAGCCTGGCGATAATTTTATGCTGGAACTGGCCGACCAAAGTGTCCCAATCGGCCTGCCATCAATGGAAGCAATTTGCACGCCTTTTCTGTTGATAGGAAAATAATTATTTACCTTATCCCAACCATGAATACTCGCATAAGGCGCACGAGAAGCAGGCTCATGATAGCCATTAGGCAAACTAGCACAGGCTGATAATAATAAAGCGCCTAATAAAATAAAACCGTAGCTGAGATGTTTCATCATGATTGCCCGCCCTTTAACCTGTCACACTCGAAAAAACTTTTTGTGCATTATAGGATTTCGCTGTTTTCTGTTTCATTATTTTTATCGTTACTTCTGATGTAGGCAGATCAGTTGTAAAAGAACCCGCAGAGGTATCAGTATGTAGAGGAGCAAAATAATTTCTATGATTCAATACTTCAAAATAAGAATCGCCATGAGCTAGGGTAATTTCCGCTGCACGTTTCATTGCGTAGGCATAGGTTTTTTCAATATTTGTATAGAGATTTCCTTTGAAGCTAACAGTAAAGGTATCTGGCGCAATCGTTTTTTCTTGATAACCATCCAGCATGAAGGTACCGCTTTGACGATAACTTGTCGCGCAACCTGATAAACTTAATATGAGTATACAAAATAATATTTTCTTCATCCGATCTCTCCTCATGATAGTTATGGGGTTGAGACTAGCAAATTACCCTGATACTGTCACGAAATTAGTGAGGATTTTTGATTGAACTGTTTATTTGAGTTGCACGTTTTATGAAAATAAAGGTAAGATTCTCCTGTTAGTCAACAAAGATAAAAATACTCGGGGAAATGCGCATGGCCATCAATTTAATTCATGATCAGCCTGAAGGTTTACAAATTGATATCAATAATGGCGATTTAAGAGTATTGCGAGAAATTGTTAATAAATGGCGCTTTAAGGACAAAGAAAGCGCTTTGCGCTTTGCACTGGCCGTACTTTCCTTAACTGAAGAAGGCAGTTTATGCCACGAGAAAAAAGATGGATCAGTCGTAAAGTTTGTTCCTACAGAAAATATGTTAAACGCGCCAAAGTGAAGGCTTAGTAGCCAAGGTATGGCTTTATGTTGTCAAATCCTCTGTCAAAAAATCATGAGAATGCCATCATCGACGATTTTAATGAAAGAATAATACTTAAAATTGTAGATGACCATTCACAGCATTTAATTCATAACAGGCGTTCGTTGTTGCTGCGGCCTGTCATTCCCGCGTAGGCGGGAACCTATTTCTAATTTGCAATAAAAGTAAATGTAACAGATCAGGCGGGGTATTTTTCATGGGGGTTCGTCGTTGCGAGGAGTGCTTTTTACGGTTGCGAGCGCAGCGCGGCAAAGCAATCCAGGCTTCGACTTTTATCAAATATTGCTTGTAAACGTTCACGCTCTAATATGTAACGCCATTTGCAAGGACTCTGTCATGCCAGCCGCACGCTCTTTGTGCGAGGTGGCATCCAGGAAATTGTCTAAAACCGTAACAGATCACGTGGGATATTCTTCACAGGCATCCGCCGTTGCTTTGGCCTGTCAACCCCACGTGAGCTGTTACCTAAAACCCTGGATGCCAGCTAAAAGCATGCTGGCATGACAGCGTGGCGTGAACGCTTACTATTGCTTTTTTATAAAAGTCGAAGCCTGGATTGCTTCGTCGTAAAAAGCACTCCTCGCAACGACGAACCTTCGTGAAGAATACCCTACCTGAGCTATTACAAGTAAATTCAAAATGGGTTCCCGCCTACGCGGGAATGACAGGCCGCAGCAACAACGGACGCCCGTAAAGAATACCCTCACATAAAAACTCTCTAATTCCCACGCTTCCCAAGCTTCAGCTGTTGACCACCCGTCTGCGGCTGGGCTGCACGTTTTCTCGAACTCTCTTCTGCCTGATAACGCTTCTGATAATGGCGCGAAGCATCCTGCCGTTTTTGTCTCTCATACGATTTATTTTTCCGTTCTTCAGGCACTGCAACTTGCTGCACAGGATTCACATTAACTTCCGCTGTATTTGCCGACAATACTGAATAAAGAAGTGCTGTTGTGTTCATTGGGGTTTGTTGGCTTAAAAGTTTTTTTGCGCTAAGTGACTTTAGTGATGATTCCATAATAAATTCCCTCTATTTCAGTGAGCCAAAAAGTTTTTGCAAAAGATAGACGATAAAACGAAACACGATGACCACAAGGCCAGCCAAGATCACCGCATAGCCAACTGGCAATAACCAAAATTGTTCATGCAGCCAAGCAAATTGAGTGACTGATGATCTCGCTAGTATAAATCCAGCAATGCAAATGAATCCCAGCCATAATAGAAAAGCACTCAGCCGCCATGAAAAAAGCCTAGGTGCTTTGCTTGCCTTGTAGGTTGAAGTAATCAGTAATAGAACAAAAACCGCAATGCCAATGATTTCGCCCAGTGACCATCCTTGCTCCATTATAAATCCTCCTTATTGATGAATTGCGATTCTTTCAGTGTTTGATCCAGCGATTTCAAAATAGTTAATAGGGTTTTCATTTTTGCAAGCGGCCACATGTTAGGGCCATCAGAAGGTGCTTGATCAGGATTAGGATGTGTTTCCATAAATAAGCCTGCCACACCTGCAGCGACAGCAGCGCGTGCCAATACAGGCACAAATTGGCGCTGTCCTAGAGTTTTATCCCCACCCCCGCCTGGTAATTGCACGGAATGTGTCGCATCAAATACAACGGGGCAATGGGTTTCTCGCATAATAGCCAGTGAACGCATATCAGTGACTAAATTATTATAACCAAAGGACACGCCACGCTCACACACCATGATGTGTTGATTACCGGTTTCACGCGCTTTTTCAACGACATTTTTCATTTCCCAAGGAGAAAGAAATTGGCCTTTTTTAATATTAACGGGTATACCCTGACTCGCAACACGCTGAATAAAATTGGTTTGCCTGCATAAAAATGCCGGCGTTTGCATGGCATCAACCACCTGTGCAACCTCTTCCACTGGTGTATCTTCATGCACATCGGTTAGCACGGGTACTTTAACTTGCTTTTTGACTGCTTCTAAAATGGCTAAACCAGCCTCTAATCCCGGCCCGCGATAACTATGCACTGAGGTGCGATTTGCCTTATCAAATGAAGATTTATAAATAAAGGGAATTTGCAAGGCCTGCGCGATGTCACGCAATTCACTGGCTGTATCAATTGCAAATTGTTCACTCTCAATCACGCAGGGTCCCGCAATTAAAAAAAAAGGATGCGTGATACCGACAGAGAAGCCGCATAATTTCATTTTATTTTCTCCCTGACAGCGATTTTATTTTCATGATATGTCTTAGCTGCCCGCACAAAACCAATAAATAAGGGATGACCATCACGTGGTGTGGAAGTAAATTCAGGATGAAATTGACAGCCAATAAACCAAGGATGATGCGGTAATTCAATAATTTCAACTAAATTATCTTGTACTGAACGGCCTGAGGCAATTAAGCCCGCCTTTTCTATTTGTGGCAGCAAATGATTATTCACTTCATAACGATGACGATGACGTTCGATAATCGTATCACTGCCATAGAGTTTATGTGCTAGTGAATCTTTAAGCAGTAAACAAGCTTGTCCGCCTAAGCGCATCGTACCGCCTATATCGGATTTTTCAGTACGTTGTTCACGCTCACCGGCTTGATTGATCCATTCTGTCACCAAGGCGACAACGGGATAGGGCGTCTGAGGATTAAATTCCGTACTGTTTGCATTGGGCATATGCGCCATATTTCTTGCAAATTCCGCAATCGCAATTTGCATGCCAAGACAAATGCCTAAATAGGGAATACGTTGTTCACGCGCATATTGCGCTGCTAAAATTTTACCTTCAATACCACGTTTGCCAAATCCACCCGGTACTAAAACCGCATCAACCTTAGACAGCATGGCTTCTGCACCCTTTTCTTCCAAATCTTCTGAATCAATATAATCAATATTAATACGAGTGCGTGTTTGAATACCGGCATGTTTTAATGCTTCAGATAGTGATTTGTAAGAATCGGCAAGATCGATATATTTACCCACCATGCCAATCGTCACTTCTGCATTCGGATGGCGATAGGCATCTACCACACGTTCCCATTCATGCAAATCAGCTGTTTTAGCTTCTAAGCCAAGATGTTCAGCAACAATACGATCCAAGCCTTGTTCATGCAGTGCCATCGGTAATTGATAAATAAAATCGACATCCAATAAGGGAATAACCGCTTCTTTTTCCACATTGGTAAAGAGGGCAATCTTGGATCGCGCAGTCTCAGAAATGAGTCGATCACTGCGGCATAAGAGAATATCGGGTTGAATACCAATGGAACGTAATTCTTTGACTGAATGCTGGGTAGGCTTGGTTTTAATTTCGCCTGCCGTAGGAATAAAAGGCAATAGAGTGAGATGAATAAAAATAGCTTGTTGACGGCCTAATTCCATTCGCATTTGACGAATGGCTTCGAGAAATGGCAGAGATTCAATATCGCCAACCGTGCCGCCAATCTCAATTAAGGCAACATCCACATCACTCGTACCCTTCAAAATACAGTGCTTAATTTCATCCGTAATATGGGGAATGACTTGCACTGTTCCGCCCAAATAGTCACCCTTGCGTTCTTTACGAATGACATTGGCATAAATACGGCCTGTCGTAAAATTATTGGCCTTGGTCATTTTCACTCGAACAAAACGCTCATAATGGCCCAAATCAAGGTCTGTTTCAGCGCCATCTTCAGTCACAAAGACTTCTCCATGCTGAAAAGGATTCATGGTTCCGGGATCAACATTGATGTAGGGATCGAGCTTCATTAAGGTCACTGTTAAGCCACGAGCTTCGAGAATGGCAGCTAAAGAAGCTGCCGCCACGCCTTTACCCAGGGAAGAAACCACACCGCCAGTAATAAAAATATATTTCGTCATAGTAAAATCAGATTAAGTTAGGGTTAATGAAGGGATTAATATACCCATTACGTTGAAATAAGCAATTCTTGACTCGCCCGCGAGATCACTTTACGCTGTCTAAGAGGAACTTAGGTATTTCACAATCAGGAGGTTAGAATTCATGGTCATGCGTATATTTGTCACTGTCGTCATTATTGTCGCTATTGTTGCTGGTTTAGCGGCTCCTTTGTCACTCAATTTCATGAATATGGGCGTGCTACAGGGGTTTTTCAGTACTGCTTTGCCAATTCTTGGATTTGGTGCCTTAATCAAATATCTCTGCTGTTGTGGTCATAAATAAGTAGTGAAATTGTTGGTGGATTATGGCAAAGAACGCCTAATCCACCCTACATTCTAATACCCAACCCGCCTCATCTGCCTTCACCTGATAATCTTCATGCGCAAAATATCCTGGTATCGCAATCAAATGGTCCCCCGCAAAAATAAGTGGAATGCGCGAACGCTCCCAGGGCGGTATAGCATATTCTTGTAAAATATTTTTTAAACTCAGCCTGCCTCTTTTGGGGATAGCTAGCAATTCGCCACCTTGACGAAAACAGACTGTAATAGGCAGATGATTGAGACGCAATCCCCGGCCCCTGCTTAAAGAAGCCTCTAATCGTCCAAGGCCAGGAAGAATGAGAGCTTGTTGCTGAAAATTCCAGCTCACTTTGGCAGGTAAATTCATCTGCTGCAAAGGCCGCATCAAATACAAATTGTCACGATAACGGCGTACTTCGGCGCCCTGCCAAAGCACGCAAGGATTACGATCTTGCCTTGCTAGCAAGACAAATTGCCGAACAGCTTCTAATTTTTTTAGATTTGGTAATAGGAAGCCTTGTAATTGAATCCAATAACGCAAAACGAGACGCTGTCTAGCAGCCGTCAATTGCAATAGTTTGGCACAAGACAAGGTATTTGCCTGCGATCCTTGCACATGTTGATAATCATCTAGTGCAATATCTTCAAGTAATACTTGAGCTTCAGCGCAATGCTCTGCACTACGCGCCAAGGCATTTGTCATGCTTGGCCAACGTGATGCGAGTAAGGGCGCAACTTGATGACGAATAAAATTTCGTGCGAATTGGGTATTATGATTAGACTCATCTTCAATCCAATTTAATCCCTGCTGTATTGCATATTGTTCTAAAGTGGCGCGCGAAAATGGAAGTAAGGGACGAGCATGATAGCCCTTAGCAAAAACCTTGACTGCAGGCATGGCAGCCAAACCTTTAAGCCCCGCTCCCCGCATCAATTGCATTAATAGTGTTTCCGCTTGATCATCTTTTTGATGTGCCGTTAATAAAACATCATGGGCAGACATATGCGCAATGATGGCTGAGTATCTTTTTTCACGAGCAAGGGCTTCTAAGCTAGCGCCTCTTTCCTGTTTAAGCTGCAGGTTTTGCTGAATAAAAGGTATATTTAAATTTTCACAAACTCTAGCGCAGTGTGAGGCCCATTCAGAAGCATGCGTGCTTAATCCATGATTAATATGAATCGCGCGGCAAGAAATAGGAAGTTGATGGCAGAGAGATAATAATACATGCGAATCTAAACCGCCGCTGTAGGCAATCCAGTATGTTTTCTCTTTGCCTAGTTCTTCGAAATATTGATTTAGGGCGCTGAGTAATTGTTGTTTGATTTGCATGATATGAGTTCTCGTAGGTGCGTAGGTGTTTGTCGATGCTATGCCCTCACCCCCTGCCCCTCTCCCCTCGCAAAAAGCGCTCCGGGAGAGGGGAGCGTCCTAAATTTTCTCCTCGGAATAACTTAGAACTCTCCCCTCTCCCGGAGCGCTTTTTGCGAGGGGAGAGGGGCAGGGGGTGAGGGCAAATTCTATTCCACACCATAAGCCATAATACGTTTATAACGATCCGCCAAAAGCGTCGCCATAGGATAGGCTTGCAATTCCGCCAATTGTTTCACCAAATGCGCTTTCAATGTTTGCGCCATCAAATCATAGTGTCTATGCGCGCCGCCAAGCGGCTCGGGAATAACACCATCAATCAATTTAAGTTTGGAAATTTTATCTGCCGTTAAATTCATTGCTTCTGCAGCTTCTGAGGCTTTTTCCGCACTCTTCCAAAGAATGGAAGCACAACCTTCGGGAGAAATGACAGAATAAATGGAATATTGCAGCATAAAGACTCTATCACCCACACCAATCGCCAAGGCGCCCCCTGAACCGCCCTCACCTATGACGGTACAAATAACGGGTGTTTTCAATGTGGCTAATACAAATAAATTACGTGCAATCGCTTCACTTTGATTACGTTCTTCAGCACCAATACCAGGATAGGCACCTGGAGTATCAATGAAAGAAATGATGGGCAATTTAAAGCGCTCAGCCATTTTCATCAAGCGCATTGCTTTGCGATAATCTTCTGGATTCGGCATACCAAAATTGCGCTCGATTTTTTCCTGCGTCTTACGGCCTTTTTCATGACCAATGACCATCACTGGCTGGCCTTCCAATCGGGCAATACCTGCCACAATTGAAGGACCGGCAGAGAGCATTCTGTCTCCCGATAATTCATCAAACTCAGTAAAAATTCGGCTGATATAATCCAGCGTATGCGGACGCTGCGGATGACGTGCCAATTGTGTCACTTGCCAGGGTGTTAACTTGCCGAAGGTTTCTTTGATAAGCAAATTACACTTACTTTCTAGGCGATTAATATCTTCGCTTAAATTAATATCCGCATCAGTACCAACCATGCGTAATTCTTGAATCTTGGCTTCAAGTTCTGCAATAGGTTGTTCAAAATCAAGGAAATTAATATTCATCCTGTTAGAAACCTTTTGGCGAAAAGGAGATATGATACCTAAAATGCGGGGGGTAAATATAGTAAAATCCTGTTATCGTACTTGACGCAGGCTTGTCATTCCCGCGTAGGCGGGAATGACAAGCTTACTCAGAAGGGTATAACACTACACTCGCACTAGGAAGCCCATGATATGGAAGAAAATTTCATTCATTTACGAATACATACAGAATATTCTTTAAGAGATGGCTTAACAGTCATTTCATCCCTCATGGAAAAAACAGCTGCTCTCAATATGCCAGCAATCGCCATCACCGACTTGGGTAATTTATACGCAGCAGTGAAATTTTATCAAGCTGCTCTGCAAGCTGGCATTAAACCGATTATTGGCGCTGATTTACATCTAGCCAATCCGGCTCAAGCACAAGCTCCATTTCGACTTAGCCTACTTTGCCAAACACAAACTGGGTATAAAAATTTACTCAAATTAATTTCTCTCAGCCATTTACAAGGCCAATCTAGCGGCCAGCCTCTGGTGCAAAGAGAATGGCTGAACACATATCATGAGGGGTTAATCGCCCTATCAGGTGCTCAGGAAGGAGATATCGGCCAAGCCTTACTCGTCAATGATTTGGAAACTGCGCGTACCCGTTTGCAACACTGGCAAAATCTTTTTCCAGCGCGTTTTTACTTAGAAGTCAGCCGAGTAGGCAAGCCTCAAGAAGAAGCCTATATTCAAGCGGCAGCCTCTTTGGCTGAGCAGTATGCCATTCCCCTCGTTGCAACTAATAATGTCCACTTTTTAGAGACACAGGATTTTGAAGCGCATGAAGCACGCGTCTGTATTCAAGACGGTATCACCCTCACTGATAAACATCGAGTAAGGCGTTATACAGATCAGCAATATTTACGCAGCCCCGATGAAATGAAAACATTATTTGCTGATATGCCAGAAGCACTCGCAAACACCGTGCAAATTGCCAAACGCTGCAATCTGATCTTCAATTTAGGTAAAAGTTTACTCCCTGATTTTCCCGTACCCACTGGCTATACAGCAGAAACCTACTTATGCGCCATCGCCCAACAAGGTTTAGAAAAACGTTTACAAACTCGTTTTAACAATGAAGAAATTCCTGCTGTTCAACGGCGCGCCTATGATCAGCGTTTAGCACGTGAATTAGCTGTTATCAATGAAATGGGATTTGCCGGTTATTTTTTAATTGTGGCAGACTTTACTAAATGGTCTAAAGAAAATGGCATTCCAGTTGGGCCGGGACGTGGTTCTGGCCCTGGTTCCTTAGTCGCTTACACTTTAAATATTACTGATCTTGATCCCCTAGCTTTGGATTTATTATTTGAGCGATTTTTAAATCCTGAACGTGTTTCCATGCCTGACTTTGATATTGATTTTTGCATGGAAGGACGTGATCGCGTCATTGAATATGTGATGGAAAAACATGGCCATGAAAGCGTGTCGCAAATCATCACCTATGGCACCATGGCGGCCAAAGCAGTGGTGCGCGATGTTGGCCGAGTCTTGTCTTTGGCTTATGGCTTCGTCGATAAAATCGCAAAATTAATTCCCTTCGAATTAGGCATGACACTTGATAAGGCCATGGAACAAGAACCCCTATTGCGCGAACGCTATGAACAAGAAGAAGAGGTGCGCACCCTGATTGATCTTGCGCGCAAATTAGAAGGTATTACGCGTAATGTTGGCACGCATGCTGGCGGTATAGTCATTGCACCAGGTAAATTAACTGATTTTGTACCACTGTATTGCGAACCCAATGAAGCCTCTCATCCTGTTACACAATTTGATAAAGATGATGTCGAAGCAATTGGCTTAGTTAAATTTGATTTTCTAGGCTTAAAAACCTTAACCATTATTGATCGTGCACTTCGCATTATTAATGCTGAAAAAATACAAAAAATAGATATCACCTTGATTGATTTGCATGATCTGAAAACATTTCAATTATTGAAAGCCTGTAAATCAACCGCTGTATTTCAATTAGAATCACATGGCATGCGTGATTTAATAAAACGACTGCAACCTGATTGCTTTGAAGATTTAATCGCACTGGTTGCCTTATTTCGACCTGGTCCCTTGCAATCCGGCATGGTCGATGATTTTATCAATCGCAAACATGGACGAGCCAAGGTTATTTATCCGCATCCCAAATTAGAACCTATTTTACGTCCTACTTATGGTGTGATTTTATATCAAGAACAAGTCATGCAGATAGCGCAAGTCTTAGCGGGTTATACGCTGGGTGCTGCAGATATTTTGCGGCGTGCCATGGGTAAGAAAAAACCGGAAGAAATGGCGCAGCAACGTGCCATTTTTTGCGTAGGCGCCATTGCAAATCAAGTCAATGCTGACCTTGCCAATTATATTTTTGATTTAATGGAAAAGTTTGCAGGCTATGGTTTTAATAAATCACACTCAGCTTCCTATGCCCTCATTGCCTATCAAACTGCCTGGTTAAAAACCCACTATCCCGCTGCCTTTATGGTGGCAGTCCTATCTTCAGATATGGATAAAACAGATAAAATCATTAGCTTATTAAACGAATGCCAAAGCATGAAACTTGATGTCGCAGCCCCTGATATTAATAAAAGTCATTATTATTTTAAGGTCATTGATGATCAACATTTAATGTATGGCCTAGGTGCAATTAAAGGCGTGGGCGAAGCAGCCATTGAAAATATGATTGCTGCACGTGAAAAAGAGGGTTCTTTTACAGATTTATTTAATTTTTGCCAACGAGTTGATTTGCGCAAAGTTAACCGGCGCGTCATAGAAGCCTTAATCAAAGCTGGTTGCTTTGATAGCACACATCGCAATCGTGCTAGCTTGATGGCGTCAATTAATCAAGCCCTACAACAGGCAGAACAAGCTTTGCATAATCAACTGTATGGACAGCATGATTTGCTCGGCATTACTTCTACCAGAGAGATTGTGCTGCCCTATGTCGAAGTCGCCGCTTGGAATGAGCAAATACAATTACAAGCTGAAAAAGAAACGCTGGGATTTTATTTAACAGGCCATCCACTTAATCGATTCGCCAAAGAATTAAGTCATTTTACCAGTTGCCGTTTAGCAGATTTACATCCCAGTCAAGCACATGCCTGTGTTGCTGGCATGATTAGCAATATTCGAACGAGACAAACTAAACGCGGCGATCGTATTGCTATTTTTACTTTAGATGAGGGTTCAGCACAAATAGAAGTGGTTTGTTTTTCAGAATGCTATCAAAAATTTCGTCCCTTATTAATTGAAGATGAACTTATTATTGTAGAGGGTGAAGTCAGCCAAGATGATTTTAGTAATAGCACGCGTATTGTCTGCCGAGAATTGCAGACTATTGATCAAGCACGAGAACGTTTTAGTAAATATATGAAAATTCGCTTGCCGGAAATAAAGCACTTTGATGTGGCGCATTTTAAGAAATTATTAACGACGCATGTTGGTGGACGCTGCCCCATCGTGATTCAATATCAATTACCTGATAATATGCAAACGAGTATCAGGTTGGGAAAAAATTGGTTGGTAAAACCGACGGAGGATTTGCTGGCCTTGTTGCGCGAGCAGATGGAGGTGGAGTTGGTTTATGGGTGATAGATTATGTGGCTGACAGCGGCCCTCACCCCCTGCCCCTCTCCCCTCGCAAAAAGCGCTCCGGAAGAGGGGAGCGTCCTAAATTTTCTCCTCGAAATAACTTAGGACGCTCCCCTCTTCCGGAGCGCTTTTTGCGAGGGGAGAGGGGCAGGGGGTGAGGGTGCTTTTTGCGACGAATGCTTCCATCTAAGATCTCGCCAGATTAGGTCTATGAGCCGCAATAGCCTTCCGCACTTTATTTCTTAATTTGCTGCGACCAAAGAACCCTACTGTCATCACAGTCATATTTTTTTCTGTTTCTTGGATTAGCTTATTATCATCAATTTTATCTTCCTGACGATCCTTGATAAGCCCTGCCAGTTTTTGTATATCACTTAATCTATCGTCAGAGGCAGCTCTATCTTTTTTATTTTTATTAGCTTGCGTATAGGTTTCCTTGATATAGGAGCATATAGCCAGGTAAATCGAGATGCTTAATTGATTAGCTGAATCAGGATTGATATCAGATAAGGCTTTGTAAAGTGCAATCTGATTGAGGTTTTGCATCAAATTGATCTGGGTACGTTTGCTTTCTTGTAATTTTCGATTAATCTTTTGTGTTGATTGGTAAATTCGATCAAGATCAAAAACACTGCCGCGATTTTCTTGAATGCGTCCAACAAGCCCGTTTTGCTTTTCATAGAAAGCATTCAATTCCTTAGCATTGACATTCTTTAAAGCCGAAACCAAGATATTCTTTCTATGTAATTGGCTTATAAAATCTAGGCAATTCTTCACCGCTCGCCTTCGATCCACGACCGCATTTTCATAATCAGAAAAAATATTTTTAGCGCGCTGCAGCAATTCCTGCTTAGTCTTCACTCCAGCTAAGGCAGGCCAATTTAATCCACTAACAAAGGCTTCAAAAGCACTCTCAGTTGAATAGACTTGATTAAGCGCCGTCTGTATTAATTTGATGGACTTCTTATTAGCCAATTTTTCCCGCAATTCCCTACCCAACTCAGTCATTTCTGGATAGCGCATGGCTGATAAACGCATACTAAGAACTTGATGCTTTCGTCCTAGTCTCTCTGTCATTTTGACTATTTGATTTAAGTCGCAGGGTTTCTTTTTGAGACACTTTAATTTCACACTCACTTCCGCTACAAATTCAATTAATTCATTTTTCAATTCTTGATTATCAATATGATTGTTGAGCAATGTTCGTCTTGCAGTCAGCACTAGCTCTTCGTATTGCTTGACTGCATCATCATAGCGGTCAAAAATATTGTTGACGCGTTCTTGTAGTTTTTCCCTAGTATTGACTCCTCGCAATACACACCAATTTAATCCATGTATAAAAGCTTGTATGTCATCAGCTCGATCAAAGAGTTGAGGCAAGGCCTCATTTAATAATTGAAGAAAATCATTTCTATGACAGGTTTCAAGTAATAAAGTGCGCGTCTCGACCCCAAGAAGATAAGCATCAGTTAATTGTTCAAGTATTTTAGTCGCATAGCCACGTTTATAAACAATGACAAATAATCTTTTAAGAACATCATCTATCGAAGGTCGTTTACGATAATCAGCACTTTTCATTTCCTCTACAAGTTCATCTAGATCTTTATTCGCAAGTTGATTTTTAATTTCATCTATCACGACAGCAAGCGCATAGATATCGGTTCTATTATTGTAACTAACTGGTACGCCTTTCTTTTTGAGCTTTGCTTCTGGCGCTATGAAACCAGGTGTGCCTTGATACTTAAGTCTATGATCATTACTTTCTAATTTAAAAGCACTTTCAACATCAATAATGTTTACCATCATGGTATCTAGATCAACTATAATGTTGTCTGGTTTAATGTCACGATGGACGATGCCAAGATCGCAAACTTGCTCTTTTAGGGCATGCGCCAAGGCCATTATCAGCAGGTAGATTGTGTCTTTCGATAATATTTTTCTATCCATTCTATGGTGATAAATAATATCAGCTAAGCATTGGCCCTCAAATAAGCGCGAGGTTGAAAGATGAAGGGTACAAGTTTCCGAACCCCGCACAAAAGCTTGCGTATAGCTCTTATCTTTTGGGCGGAAACGCTCATAGCCATACTCAGCTTGCTTCTGCCTTTCATCATTAATCCTATCTTCTCTCGTTCGCCTAATTCCTTTATCTTTATTATTATTGTTGGGTATTAACTTACATCGTAACTTTTCGTCATCACTAATCAAAGTGACTTTGACACCATGAGTACGATCTTCTGATATTCTGATTGAATTTTTTGTGAGAGTGACTGTTTTTTCACTAGGCAAATAATAGCCATAAGCTCCATGCTCGTCCTTGACTTCTAAGATATCGAATTTTAACTGGAAAATTGGAACAGCAGATTCAGATATTTCATAATTATCATCCAAGCCCGGCAGGGGACGCTCTCGCTTCGACCAAAATTCAGCTGATGTGAATCTCTCCCCCTGATGTTCGTACTCAGCTGGAAAGAAAAAACTGATATCTTGATTAGCCCAAAAATATTCACTTAATAATGCTTTCTTAGCATCACTAAGTGGGCTATGATTGCGCGGACCCAGTAATTGAATTGTGCCTCTCGATTTCACTACTTGCCAGCCTCGAATTGTAATAAGTTATTGACAATCAATAGATTAAGTATTTATTGCCTTCATATTATACACTTATATACGATTTCTGCCAGACCTCTTAGTCTTAGGTTGTGGTCCTAGGTCTTATCATTATTGTATTCATGAGCCTATTATTCATCAACAATTAGAATTTATTTTAAATAATTAGGATGTCTGCTGTATTTTTATCTTCGTGCTTTTAGCCTGGCTTTGTTTATACAATTCGTATTCTAATACGCCCTCGCTATCTTGCATTTGCTCAGCAAAAACAGAATATTGTTTCGTATCCGAAACACTGCCTTGCTTAACTGCTTTCAATGCGACAATAGCATAGCCATTCGGTACGCGAGTAATATCATAGGCAACATGATTTTGATGATTCGCCGGGTTAGCCATACGGAAAGCCAAATCTAAAATAGCTGAATCGACCTTAGTAGAATAACGCCCGATAAAGCCGAGCTGCGTCCATGTTAATTTAAGCGATTTTGCTAATTGCTCTGCATCACTACCTGACAATAATTTTTGTCGGAGATCCTTAGCATAATCTGCCAACCCAGCTTCTTCTTGCCGTGCTTTCAACTTGGCTTCTATTTGCTGAGAAACACTAGTCAAGGGCAGCAAAGTAGAAGCAACATGTGACTTAACACGTAATACAATCAAGGTGTCAGGACTCACTTGAATCACATCACTATTATTTTGCAAATTTAATACATCATTACTGAAGGCAGCATCACGCACTTTTTTATTTTGTGAAATATCTTTGCCGGGTTTATCTTTTGAAAATAACTCACTTGTTTTAATCGGCAAATTAAGCTCTTTTGCAGCAAGCTGCAGTGAATCGGGATGTTCATAAGTAAGATCAGCTAATTGATCTCGCAGACTAGCTAATTTTTCTTCTGCATGCTGTCTCACATAGGCTTCTTTAACCTTATCCTTAACAGATTCAAAACTTTGAATCTGTGGCGCTTGTATAGCAATCGCCTTCACAATCATAAAACCATGTGCCGTCTTAAAAGGTGCTGATACCTGACCTGGCTTGGTTAATTGTGCCACTGCTTTCTGCGCTTCAGGCGGCACTTGATTTAAGGTCAGCCATTTATATTCTGTTATTTTAGCGGCAAAATCATGGGCTAGTTTATCAAACTTAGCATTTGTTTTTAATTGCCTAACAAGGTTGTCGGCCTTCTTTTTTAATTGATTTAACTCATCCTGTGTTGGCGTAGGCAAGGTCTCTGGAATTTCAACTGTCGCAATCTTCCACTGCATAGCTTGAGTATACGAATTAATATTTTCATTATAAAAATTCTTTAGAACAGGTTCAGGGCTGGGAATAGCGGCTGTCAGATCGTTTAGTGATAATTGAAGATACTCAATATTAACTTGTTCTGGCGTCATAAAATCGCTTTTATGCTTCTCATAATATTCTTTAATTTGCGCTGGCGAGATCGCACTGAGTTTTGACAGTGCCGATTGCAAGGGAATATTAACATAAGCAACATCGCGTTCTTGATTAACTAATGAGATGGTATAAGTCGTTTCATCTGGCAATGCAAATGAAGTCAGCATAATACCTAATCGAGGTTGATCTATCAGCAAGCTTGTTTTAATTAAATCTAAAAATTCGCCCGTCGATAGCATGGTGGAGGATAAAATCCCCTGAAAGCGCTCAACTGAAAATTGACCATCCACTTGAAATTCCGGCATGCTTTGCAGGTAATTATCAATTTGCCTATCGTAGATGCGAAACCCCTGGCGATAAGAAGCTTGCTTTAAAGTTTCGATTTCGATTAAGGCTTGTAAGGCTCGGCTTTTTAAAGCCAGCTCGTCTTTTGCTGTAAAGGGATGATTGGGGCCATATTGAACCTGCGTTTGACGGCGTATACGTTCGTAGGTGACTGCCAGTTGCTCCTTGGTAATTTCTACACCATTAACTTCAGCAACATTAGTATTTGCAGCACCGCCGACAAAATAGCTGTGAATTCCCCATAATGCAAACGTCAAAATAATGACGCTGATAATAGCTCCTGCTATCCAACCTTGTGTATGTTCACGAATGGTTTGAAGCATGTTGTCACTCTCTGGTTATTTCCCTATTTTCAAATGCGATGTTCCAAGTTCTGCACTAGGACATCGAGTAATAAAACGGAGTGGACGGGACTCGAACCCGCGACCCTCGGCGTGACAGGCCGATATTCTAACCAACTGAACTACCACTCCATTGGAACACTTTTTATAACAATTTCACTATAGTTACAATGTTTTTATTTGGGTGCTGAGGGGATCGAACCCACGACCTACGCCTTGTAAGGGCGCCGCTCTCCCAGCTGAGCTAAGCACCCAGCAATTTCGCAAATACGCTAGCCTAGCGAATTGTAAACAAAGCCACACTCAAAATTAACGCTGCTATAACTACTCTACTGCTCCACTGACCGCTTCTTTATCAGCCTTAACTGCTTCTTTAAAGGCTTTGCCTGCTTTAAAGCCAACAACTTTAGATGCCTTGATTGTAATTTTTTCTCCCGTGGATGGATTACGACCTTCACGAGCAGCTCGCTGTTTAACCGTAAACGTACCAAAATTCACTAAAACGACAGGATCGCCTTTTTGCAATGAACTAATAATAGCCGTGAATAGCGCATCTACCGCACTTGATGAAGCTGTTTTTGTTAATCCGGCTTGTTCAGCAACATGGTCTATAAGTTCTGTTCTATTCATATTCTTCTCTCTATCCATAGTTAAAATAATTATTCTCATCATCAACATTTGTTTAACAAGCCAACATCCCTTTATTCACAGCTTGTTAACGAAGTGTGATTTATACCAACAGGATCAAACTCAGTCAAGCAAGATAATCAAATTTCCGCTATTTTCCCGCATTTTTATGCGGAAAAATATTTAAATGTTCCTTGCTAAATGAGATGAAATTTAGTATGGGGTTTATTGGATCAGGGGTTTGTCTGAATTAAAAACCCTTCGAGACGGCGTAAAAAAGCACCCTCACCCCCTGCCCCTCTCCCCTCGCAAAAAGCGCTCCGGAAGAGGGGAGCGTCCTTTTCTATCTCGAGGAGAAAATTTAGAACTCTCCCCTCTTCCGGAGCGCTTTTTGCGAGGGGAGAGGGGCAGGGGGTGAGGGTGCTTTTTGCGCCGTCTCAAAGGGTTTATTTAATTACCCACCCCGCCATAACTTTAATGCGTACGAATTCTATCCGTCCTACGAACCTTCTTAGCAACGCCAACTAGAGCAGATTTTGTACTCTTCTTGCTTTTGCCATTTTTACGCGTCGTCCGTCCTGAATAACCATTCAATGCAATGCTCAATACTTCATCAATCCAACGTACCGGCTTGATATTGAGATCTTGCTTTATATTGTCTGGTATTTCTTTTAAATCTTTTACATTCTCAACCGGAATAATGACATTTTTAATGCCGCTACGATGCGCAGCCAATAGTTTTTCCTTCAAACCACCAATCGGCAGCACTTCACCACGCAGAGTAATTTCACCCGTCATGGCAACATCTGCACGAACAGGTAATTGTGTAATGACTGAGACAATTGCTGTACACATACTGATACCAGCACTAGGCCCATCTTTTGGCGTTGCACCCTCAGGTACGTGGATATGAATATCATGTTTATCAAAAAAGTTCTTAGGCACACCCAAGATGGATAAACGCGCTCTCACCACGGATAAAGCCGCTTGGATGGATTCTTGCATCACTTCACCCAACTGGCCCGTATAAAGAGACTTACCCTTACCTGGCAGGATAATTGCCTCAATGCTCAGCAATTCTCCCCCTACTTCAGTCCAAGCCAAACCTTTGACTTGTCCAATTTCATCTTGTTGATCTGCTATATCAAAACGGAAACGTCTCACACCCAAATAACGCTCAAGATCATCTGGAACAATGGGCGCATTTTTCGGTTTGACCTTAGACTTAGACTTAGTCTTAGTCTTGGGCTTAATTAATACTTCCTTGACAACTTTACGACATATTTTCGAAATTTCACGTTCCAAATTTCTCACACCCGCCTCACGAGTATAATAGCGGATAATGTCATGAACCGTTTCTATGGGCAGACTAAGTTCATTTGCTTTTAATCCTGATGCTTCAATTTGCTTAGGAATCAAATGACGTGCCGCAATATTAACTTTTTCATCTTCTGTATAACCAGGAATACGAATGACTTCCATGCGATCTCTCAATGCAGGCGGGATATCAAGGGTATTCGCTGTCGCAATAAACATGACGTTCGATAAATCATAATCCACTTCAAGATAGTGATCATTGAATGAATGATTTTGTTCTGGATCTAACACTTCGAGTAAAGCTGAGGCCGGATCGCCACGAAAATCCATGGCCATTTTATCCACTTCATCTAACATAAAAAGCGGATTATTAGCGCCGATTTTAGCTAATTTTTGAATTATCTTGCCTGGCATGGCACCGATATAGGTACGTCTGTGCCCGCGTATTTCAGCTTCATCACGCACACCGCCTAATGACATACGCACAAATTTACGGCCAGTCGCATTAGCAATGGATTGACCTAATGAGGTTTTACCAACGCCTGGCGGTCCAACCAAACAAAGAATAGGACCTTTTAATTTCTTTACTCTTTTTTGTACCGCTAAATATTCAACAATTCGTTCTTTTACTTCTTTCAAGCCATAATGTTCTTCGTCTAATATTGTTTCTGCTTCTGCCAATTCCATACGGATAGGCGTATGTTTGCTCCAAGGCAAAGATATCATGACGTCGAGATAATTACGCGATACAGTCGCTTCCGCAGACTGCATGGGCATGCCCTTTAATTTATGCAATTCTGCTTCGCATTTTTCTCGCGCTTCAGCTGACATGCCGGAATCAGCGACTTTTTTTGCTAGCGCTTCAAATTCATTAGGCATATTTTCAATTTCATTTAATTCTTTTTGAATTGCCTTGATTTGCTCGTTTAAATAATATTCGCGCTGTGTTTTTTCCATTTGACGCTTCACGCGCCCGCGAATTTTTTTCTCCACTTGCAACATGTCAATTTCATTTTCCAATAAGCCCATTAATTTTTCTAAGCGCTTTGGTAGGGATTCCATTTCTAGTAAATTTTGTTTTTCATCTAATTTAATACTGAGATGTGCTGAAATAGTGTCACCCAAACGACTGCCATCTTCAATCGCTAAAATTGAAGCCATAATTTCAGCAGGAATTTTTCGATTCAATTTCACATATTGCTCAAATTGTGATTTTAACGAACGCAGAAAAATTTCCACTTCTTTATTGTCAGTATTTTTATCTTCACGCAAACCAACCTCTGCGAGAAAATAATCTTTATTTTCGATAAAGTGATTGATAAAACCGCGCTTTACACCTTCTACCAATACTTTCACTGTACCATCTGGCAATTTTAATAATTGTAAAACTGTCGCAAGCGTACCAACTTGATAAACTGTTTTTTCAGTGGGTTGATCTTCTGTCGCATTACGCTGAGTCACTAAGAGAATTTGCTTGTCAGCAGCCATCGCCACTTCCAAAGCCTTAATTGAACGTTCACGTCCCACAAAAAGAGGAACGACCATGTAGGGGTACACCACTACATCTCGTAATGGCAATATAGGAATACTCAAAGTAGCCGTATCAGTCGAGACAGATGACATTCTGACTCCTCCTTTTATATATAAACTGTTGACATTTCCTAGCTAAGAAATATCAACAAGTCCTAGTAAATAATTTAAGTTAATATCACTTTACTCTGCAGCCGATTGCGGCTCATGATTTTCATAAATGATAATCGGCTTGGTCTCACCATGAATCGTAGATTCATCAATAATGACTTTAGTGACATGAGTTAAGGAAGGAAGCTCGTACATAATATCAAGCAAGGTTTTTTCAAGAATGGAACGCAAACCGCGTGCTCCCGTTTTCTTTTGAACACAACGCTCAGCAATGCTATGCAAGGCAGCATCGCGAAATTCAAGCGAGACACCTTCCATCTCAAATAATTTATGATATTGCTTGGTCAAGGCATTCTTAGGTTCAGTTAAAATGCTGACGAGCGCCTCTTTATCCAATTCTTCTAAGGTAGCAACCACAGGTAAACGGCCAATTAATTCTGGGATTAAACCATATTTAATTAAATCAGCCGGTTCAACTTCACGCAATAAATCACCGATGGTCTTGGCATCATCTTTGCCATGAATTTCAGCAACAAAGCCAATACCCGATTTTTCTGAGCGATCACGAATAACTTTTTCTAAACCTGCAAAGGCACCACCGCAAATGAAAAGAATATTACGTGTATCAACTTGAATAAATTCTTGCTGAGGATGTTTTCTACCGCCTTGAGGAGGCACAGAGGCAATCGTACCTTCAATCAATTTTAACAGTGCCTGCTGTACACCTTCACCTGAGACATCGCGTGTAATAGAAGGGTTTTCAGACTTACGTGAAATTTTGTCAATTTCATCGATGTAAACAATACCCATTTGCGCTTTAGCAACATCGTACTCACAGCGCTGTAATAATTTCTGAATAATACTCTCTACATCTTCGCCCACATAGCCCGCTTCAGTGAGCGTGGTCGCATCAGCAATGACAAAGGGAACATTTAAAAGACGCGCCAAGGTTTCAGCAAGTAGAGTTTTACCACTGCCAGTAGGCCCAATGAGCAAAATATTACTCTTACTTAATTCAACTTCATCTTGCTTATTGCTATGCATTCTAAGACGTTTGTAATGATTATAGACTGCAACGGATAACACTTTCTTGGCTTGCGTTTGACCAACCACATATTCATCTAATGTCTTACGAATTTCTGTCGGCGCTGGCAAACGTGGTAAAACTTCTGTCGGCGCGGCTGACTTAGTTTCGGGTGATTCTTCATTGATGATGTCATTACAAAGAGCAACGCATTCATCGCAGACATAGACAGACGGCCCTGCAATGAGCTTGCGCACTTCATGCTGGCTCTTGCCGCAAAATGAGCAGTGAAATACCTTATCTCTGCCACTGTTGCCGCGCTGGTCATTACTCATAAGACATAACCCTCTTCAGTTGTATAAATCATTAAATAGGGGTGTTTTTCACAAAATCAACTGACAGCTGTCATTTTTTATCGCCGCGATAGTCGATAATTTTATCAACTAAGCCATATTGACAAGCTCGTTCAGCATTCATGAAATTGTCCCTATCTGTATCCTTAGAGATAATGTCTACCGGCTGCCCTGTATGTTTCGACAAAATATCATTCAAACGTGCACGGATTTTCAATGTTTCTTCTGCATGAATAGCAATGTCAGAAGCTTGACCTTGAACTCCCCCTAAGGGTTGATGAATCATCACACGTGCATTAGGTAATACATAGCGTTTACCTTTGGCACCACCCGCTAGCAGCAATGCACCCATACTGGCCGCCTGCCCCATACACATTGTACTGACACTAGGTTTAATAAATTGCATCGTATCGTAAATCGCAAGTCCTGCAGTCACCACACCACCAGGTGAATTGATATAGATTGAAATATCTTTATCAGGATTTTCTGATTCTAAAAATAAAAGTTGCGCCACCACTAAATTTGCGACGATATCATCAATCGGCCCACCAAGAAAAATCACGCGATCCTTGAGCAAACGAGAGTAAATATCATAAGCTCTTTCGCCGCGCGTTGTTTGTTCTACTACCATTGGAACTAAATTTGAAGTGACTGGATGTAAACTCATTATTTCTCCAAATACCTAAAAATCAACAGGGTCTTAATTTAATTATACCTATAAAGCGTGTAAATGAAACAGATGGAAAGATCATGTATAGCGTTTTTGGGATTACAAAAGCAGCTATTTGACAATAATAGTGGAAAATCCCGCCATAAGTGGCGGGATAATAAACTATTTTTAGGTTTTAGTGTTAGCCTTCAGCTCGGCATAAGTCTTGACTATTTCCGTCACTGCTAGGCCTTCAATCAGCTTATCAAGCACTTGATCTTCCATCACTTGCGCCTCAATACCCGCTAAACGTTCTTTGGAAGACAGCCATTCTACGACTTCCTTAGGCTGCTCATAAGCTGAGGCAATTTCCAGAATACGCTTTTCTACACGTTCCGTATCTAAAACAAGCTTCACTTGCTTGGCATATTCTGCTATGAGCAAACCGAGTGCCACACGTTTTCTTGCAATGTCATTAAAAGCAGACATTTCTTCAGTCGAATGCTGATGATGATCATGATGTTGATGCGGCGGATACATTTCATTATGAATATTTTTCGCTTCACGTTCAATCAAGGCTTGTGGAATATCTAATTGATTTTGCTCTAACAAGTTTCTAAATACCTGCTCTTTCAGATTTTCACTGACCAAACGATCACGTTCCATTTCAATCGAACGACGCACTTGTGCTTGCAAATCATCGTGTTTACCGCTTGCCACGCCGAGTTTTTTCACGAAATCTTCATCAATAATGGGTTTTTCTGCTTCAAATACTTGCTTAATATTGACAATAAAATCAATGGATTTATTAGCAAAATCGGGATTGGCAAAATCAGCAGGGAAATCCACTTTAATGTTACGTTCTTCGCCTGCTTTAGCCTCTTGTAAACCCGCCTCAAAGCCTGGCAACATGGCCTTATTGCCTAATTCGACAGGAAAATTCTGTGACTTACTAGCTTCATCTGCCTTGCCGTCAATGATAGGACAATAATCAATGACCACACGATCATGAAGTTTTGCAGCACGTTCGACTAATTTCCATTGCGTGAATTGCTTGCTTAATTGTTCAATCACTTCATCGACATCAGCTGCAGTGACTTCAACATTTAATTTCTCAATTTTTTCGATGACACAGCGAACATTTTCAATTTCTGGCAATACTTCAAATGAAGCTGTAAATTCGAGTGGTTGATCGGCTAATAGGGATTTAGGCGCGACTTGCGGCGTGCTAACAGGATTCAATTTATTCTCAACTAGGGCTTTATATAAAGAATTTTGTATGACGGTACTCAATGCTTCTTGCCGCGCATCATTGCCATATTGTTTTTCAATAAAGGACCGAGGCGCCTTACCCGGACGAAAGCCTTTGATATTTGCCTTTTTAGCAATTTGATTAATTTTCGATTGATAGACTTCTTCTAACTGATTAGCTGGCACGGTAATAGTGAGACGACGTTCAATATTACTTAATTTTTCAACAGATACTTGCATGTTAAATAACCTCTTTACGACCTGATCATATAATGCGAAAGGAGAGACTCGAACTCTCACGGGTTTCCCCACTGGAACCTAAATCCAGCGCGTCTACCAATTCCGCCACATTCGCTAAAACTGCCATTTTTACTGTAGTTTAGGTTTACAATCAAGCTGATTATTCCATATTAAGAAAATCTTAAGCAATGAATGCTAGAGTGCTACTCACACTTACTCCCCTAGAATACCCAATAAAAACACAGCAGAGGTATGGAATGAATACAAGATCCTACACAAAAGAAGAAAAACAAACGCAACAAGAAAGATTAAAAACCAGACCGCGTATGGCACAGCTTGTTCAAGACAATCACATTCCGATTGTGGCCATTATAATGACAAAATAGTGATGAAGCTGAGTCAACCTTTAAATAAACTTTTACTTTTATCGGAAACATTTAAACATCTTGATGTGACCCAGCAATTGAAGGATTTCGCTGAATTTCTATTTACACACAATCAAGCTTCACAAGCTTTTTCACTCATTAATCATTGTGATGCTCTGTTACAAGAACCGGATTATGCCTTTGAAGTAGCTGATCGACTAATGTCTTCCTCACAGACATTTACCACTGACCCCTTTGACCGTCATCGCGTTATTTTACTTCTGCTGAAAGATCAAAGTAACGATGCAAGAGCGAATGCATTGAAATGCAAATCATTCCATGTTTTACAGCAAAAAAATATTCACGCAATGACAGCAGAAAATGATTTAGCAAAGTTATTACAAGTTGATTTAGTCATCTCCTTTGATCGTGTTTTTGCATTAGCCCTTGGCATGGTCAAAAATATAATTCATGCGCTTGAGGAAAATAAAAAGCTGATTCCTTTTTCTTTAATCGATTTATATTATGATTTAGATTTGCAAAAATTGACATTTTATACAAATGAGGCCTTCTATCACTTAATCGCCATCATGCGTGGCTTAGCTGGGGCATATATACTAGATTATGGGAACGATATACTCAACAATCACGGGGAATATCAATCTGTATTAACTGCTAAAACAATAGTGGCTTATGAAGAATTACTATTAACGCCGCGTCAACCTGACATAATCAACACGGAACAATTTTCGGGCATTAGCTTTGATCCAACACATATAAAACAGTTGAGCCGCGTTTATCAAGATAAATATGGAGATAGCTATGGTAAATTGAAAATTGATTTATTGCACAAGTTAAGTTTGCATATGAAATCCTTATGCTTGTTAGAATTACTGGGTGACAATAGAAATGGAAATGCTAGCGCTGAAGCACAGAATTTACTTAGCATGGAAATTTTAAATGGCGTATTAGAACAATATAAACCAGAACAACAGTTAGAAATACTTGCACGTGCATTTCAAGAAATCATGCAAAATGATTCCTTATATACTGAATCTAAGTCATTCGGCTGGCAAGATTTTGCTTTTTGGGCAACGCCACGTACAGATTTCAAAATGACAGAGATTAACTTGCAACATATCTCTCTATTACAACAGAAGGCTGCAAGTATATTAGTAGACAATAGATTATTATCAACGAAGGCTTTACGCCCCTTATTGACATTTAACTTAAGTTATTTTGAAGAAGATACATCGGCGAGATGTGTTAGCTATAGAAAACAGGGAAATGGAAAATGAATCTGAGATCTTACGCGAAACAAAAAAACAAAAAGCAAAAGAAAGATTAAAATCGACACCGACTATAGAAAAGCTTGTCAATGACAAGTATATTCCGACGAAAAAGACAGTAGCTTCGAAAATGACAGTAGAAGATTACAAAAGAGTCCTCACATTTGAGGCAATGGATAAAAGTGATCTATATGAATATAAGATTTTTAGGGTTTCCAACGCCACAAGAAATAGAAATATTAAAAGAAATATTAAAGTCGACACCAACTATTGAAAGACTTGTCCATGATCGACATATTTCATTTGCACTCATTGCGGATAGTACTGAAGAAGACCTTAAGAAGCTGGAAGCCACTTTTTCAAGCTGTGCATATGAGAATATGATACTGTTTTCTAACTATGCCTTTTCATGGCCTCTATCAAAGATACATCTCAATCCTTTAACGAATTTAGATCATGAGCTTACTATCCGCCTCTTGGCTTCCCTATCCCACCCTAATATTGTGAAAGCGTTTGAATGCTCACCTCAGGCTGATGAATTTATACAAAAGCTACAATGCTTACATCAGCGGCATTCACTTAATGATATACTTGAAATAATATCCGTTCTAAGCGCTCATTCAGCATCCCTCAATATATTAGATTTCAAACATTATAATTATTCAGACTTAGATACTGATTCTTATTTCACGACGGAAGTGATTGAAAACTATTTCCTAACCTTGGAACATCCCATTATTTCCAAACTACATGAAAATAGTCGCAATACCTACAAGGATCGCTTTGGCCAGCCAAGCGAACAATTGCGCTATTTTATACTTCGTATCTGCAAGTTAAAAAAAGAAAGAATCTTCATCGATGCATTATCTGACGAAAATGTACTAGAAGCGATTAATGTATATGGTTTAGATCTCATTTTAATTCTACCCTTCTATCAACTTCTACAATATCCTAAAACCTTTGCTATGCTTCAATATCAGATGTGGGGTGTGAAAGACATTACTTCTTATGCGCCAGTAGAGAGTTTTAAAAAAGTTTTTGCTATTAGGAATATTGATCTGAGTTATTTAGGAAGTCAATTTGATGATAACAAGAAGCTAATAAATAGTATTCTATGCTTAGATAGCAAAATACGATCTAATCCAACTAGTCTTCAAATAAGTCTGGAAGATGTAGAAATTGCTATCAATGATGAATTTTTCGATTTGAATCGAAGCATGGCTTCTATATTGGAAAAGCATTCCAATGACGTCAACGAAAAATTGCTAGTAGAAATTAATCGCATTCTAAATAAATCTTTAATGTTGTCAAAAATATTCTTTGAGCAAGATCTTCAAATAATTCCCATCTTGCAAGCATACGCTGATTTTCTATTCAAGCATGAACAAGTCTCACAAGCGTTTTCACTAATCCATCATTCTCATGCCTTATTAAAGCAGCCTAATTACGCCCTTGAGGTCGCAGAGCGCCTAATGTTTTCTTCACCACTATTTGCTGCTGACCCCTTAGACCGACATCGATTTATTTTTCTTTTGCTTAAAGACGTAAGCGATGACACAAGAGCGAACATGCTAAAATGCCAATCACTTTATGTTTTACAAAAAAATACTATTATGGCCACATCAACGGAACAGCATTTGCAAAAATTGTTAGATGTGGATTTAGTACTATCATTTGAGCAAGCCTTTAAACTAACAATAGAACTAATCAAAAAAGTGATACATCGGCTTGAAAGAGATAGAGGATTGATCCCTATTCACTTAGTTGATTTATATTATCAAGTATTAGAATTGACATTTTATACACCTGAGGCATTTCACGCTTTAATTGCTACGATACATAGCTTATCTAGTGAATATGCGGCATATTTAGAATGCGATATTCAACAACTGCAATCTTTGTTGCAGGCTAAGAAAATAGTAGCTCATGAACAATTACTATTAGCACCAACAGCGTTTACCGTAGTCGATGTGAAAGATTTTGGCCAACTCTCTCCTATTTTAGAAGAAATAAAAATACTAAGCCTCGACTATCAAAATGCGAAATATCAAGATCACTATGGCAAATTAAGCACTGATTTACTAGGCAAGCTCCACTTGTATATGAAATCCTATTGCTTGTTAGAATTACTCGGTGATAATAGAAATACTGATGCCAAGATACTCAATCTACTCAGCATGGAAACTCTAAATGAGTTGTTAGAAGATTACAACCCAGAACTGCAATTAGAAATTCTTGTTCGTACATTTCAAGAAATCATGCTAAATAATTCTCTTTATGGAGAACCTCAATCATTTAATTGGCAACAGAACCTGACTATTTGGAAAACAGGCGGCAATTTTATGTTTGTGACGCCAGAACTTAAATTGCATCACATCGCTTTGCTCAAAGAAAAGGCTCAATCTATATTACAAACAAACAATTTATCACCAACTGATAACTTACAAACCTTATTGGGATTCAGACTAAGTTATTTGGAAGATAATTCATCTTCAGGATCTGTTAGTTTTAGGAGGCAGAAAAAGTAATAATCCTCGTAAGCGAACTCTCACGGGTTTCCCCACTGGAACCTAAATCCAGCGCGTCTACCAATTCCGCCAACATTCACTAAAACGTGTCCTTTCGGCAATGCTGTGTGACTTCCCCATGCCAAACTAATAACCTGATGTGATAAATGATGAATCTGTTCCTAATTTAAATGAAATCAGAAAATCACAAGGATGCGCCTATCAAGCATTAAAAATTCAACTAAGCCCTTCTCATTTAACAACAAAACGAACAGCCCATATTGAAAAACTTATGCAAGCATTGGAAGATATCAGAACTAATCCTGCGCTAGAGAATGAAAAGAGCAAACATACGGCCATGATAACTACTATCGCAGCTAGTTTCAGAGAGATTAGTCAACATGCAAAAGATCATAGATGGTTTCGCTCGCAAAGCAATTTGGCTGACGCCCTTGCAAAATTTATGAAGGATGAGTTTAATGTCAGCAAGAGGAAATGAATAAAGTTGACACCCAAGTCCCAAACTCCACCATTCCCAAACCCAACATTTTCTCATGATGACAGCCCTCCTCAAATCTCGTAAACTAGCGTTTGTGCGCCGCCAAAAGGACGAAACAAGCGGATGGAACTACCCAAGCCTGCAAATAAAGACCAGAGCACTAGAACTCGATTAAAGCTCAAAGAGTTCAATCGTTCACTCATTTTTTGGCTTACCCTCCTCATCGTCCTCGCTATCCTTGTCTTTTCTCATCAACAAAACAAGGTAAATGCTAATAAAGCCAGTAAAATAAAATCACAAGTTGTTTTAGCTGGGGTTAAAACAACGAATGTCCCTGTTTATTTGACCGCCATTGGCAATGTAACTCCAACCTATAGCGTCACTGTCAGAACACAAATCAATGGCATTTTGATGAATGTCTTTTATCGCGAAGGTCAATTAGTTAAGCAAGGTGATTTACTGGCGCAAATTGATCCCCGCCCTTATCTCGCTCAATTAGTTCAATATGAAGGACAATTAAAACGTGACACTGCCCTGCTTGCCAATGCACGCATCGATTTAAAACGCTATCAAACACTGTGGCGGCAAAATTCTATTTCACAGCAAACCTTGGCAACACAAATATCTTTAGTACAGCAAGATGAAGGTGCGGTTAAAACAGATCAAGGCTTAATTCAAGCGACCAAGGTCAATCTCATTTATACCCGCATTACATCGCCTATTAATGGACGTATTGGTTTACGCTTGGTAGACCCTGGTAATTTCGTACAAACTTCAGATACCAATGGTTTATTGGTGATTAACACACTTAATCCCATTACTGTGATTTTTACCCTACCAGAAGATAATATTCCACAAGTTGCCAAGCAAGTTTATGACAAACAGGTACTCAATGTTGAATGCTATGATCGTGATTTGAAAACCTTACTTGCCAGCGGTAAATTAATTTCACTCGATAATCAAGTTGATCCAACAACGGGCACTGTCAAATTACGCGCGCAATTTGCTAACAATAATAATCGCTTATTTCCCAGCCAATTTGTTAATATTAAATTACTGATTAAAACATTGATCAATGCTAGCACCGTACCGACAGAAGCTATTCAATACAGCTCACAAGGCCCCTTTATTTATGTCTTAAATAACAATCTGACTGTCAGTGCTAAACCTGTCAAAGTGGGTGCAGCCGATGGTGATAGGACGAGTATTTCTTCTGGTCTTAGCATTCATGATTTGGTGGTGATTGAAGGAGCGGATAAATTAACTGATGGCGCGAAAGTTAAAATAGCGCAAAATTCTCAAGAATTACTAAATCCAGCGATGAAAGCAAAACTCAAAACAGATATCAATAAACCTTTTTGGCGTTACTTTCTATGAGTATTTCAGGCCCTTTTATCAAACGGCCAATTGCCACTTCCTTGTTAATGTTAGCCTTGCTGTTAACGGGTATACTCGCCTATCAATTATTACCCGTTTCATCCCTACCTGAGGTTGAATATCCCACCATACAAGTCGTCACCTTTTATCCAGGTGCAAGCCCAGATGTCATGGCATCATCAGTCACTGCACCACTTGAAAAACAATTTGGACAAATGCCTGGCCTCGATCAAATGACTTCTACAAGTTCAAACAGTTCTTCTATTATTGCCTTACAATTTAGTCTCGATATGAGTCTCGATGTTGCTGAACAACAAGTGCAAGCAGCTATTAATGCTGCCACCAGTTACTTACCCGCTGATTTACCCAACCCACCTATTTATAGCAAGGTAAATCCTGCCGATACACCCATTTTAACATTAGCACTCACTTCAAAAACCATGCCATTAACACAGGTAGAAGATTATGCCGATACCAGACTCGTGCAAAAAATTTCGGAACAATCCGGTGTTGGCCTGGTAAATATTAGTGGCGGCCAGCGTCCTGCTGTACGCGTACAAATGAACCCCGATGCTTTAACTGCTTATGGATTAACACTAGAAACGATCAGAAATGCTATCATGACGGCAAATATTAATGCTGCCAAAGGTAATTTTGATGGCAAGCGTCTTTCCTATACCATCAATTCAAATGATCAATTACTTTCAAGTAGTGATTATAAACCCCTTATTATTGCTTACCGAAATAATGCACCCGTACGTTTATCTGATATTGCCAATGTGATTGATGGCGCTGAGAATACACAATTAGCTGCCTGGATGAATAAAACACCTGCCATCATTCTCAATATTCAACGCCAGCCCGGCGCTAATGTAATTGAAGTCGCAGATCGCGTAAAATTATTACTCGATAAAATTCGCTTAAATATACCGCGCGCCATTAATATTTCTTTATTAGCAGATCGCACTATTACCATTCGCGCCTCCGTTGCCGATGTGCAATTTGATTTATTATATGGCTTATTATTAGTTGTTTTAGTGATTTTTATTTTCTTAAGACATTTTGCCGCAACCATTATTCCCAGTATTGCCGTACCTCTATCACTCATTGGTACCTTAGGTGTCATGTATCTCTTAGGTTATGGTTTAAATAATTTAACCTTAATGGCATTGACCATCGCCACAGGATTTCTCGCAGATGATGCCATTGTGATGATAGAAAATATTGCACGCTATGTTGAACAAGGCGAACCACCCTTTGAAGCTGCCTTAAAAGGCGCGGCGCAAATTGGTTTTACTATTATTTCTTTGACGGTTTCATTAATCGCCGTATTAATTCCCTTACTTTTTATGAGTGATGTGATTGGTCGTTTATTTAGGGAATTTGCTGTGACTCTGGCAGTCACTATCTTAATTTCAGCCTTTATTTCTTTGAGCTTAACACCCATGCTATGCGCGCGTCTTTTGCGCCAGCATAAATCCAATGAAGTAAAACCGCTTGAACAAAAGGCATTGGCCATACAAAAAAGCATCATCGACTATTATGGAAATTCACTGCGCTGGGTATTAGAACATCAAACATTCACTTTGTTAGTTGCAGTTTTTACCCTATTCTTAACCGCTATTTTATTTTATTCCATTCCAAAGGGATTTTTTCCCATTCAAGATACGGGGTTTATTCAAGGAATTTCTGAAGCCGCACAATCCGCTTCCTTTCAATCCATGGTAAAAGATCAGCAAGCATTAGGAAATCTTGTTTTAAAAGATCCTGCCGTCGATAATATTTCTTCTTTTATTGGCATTGATGGAACGAATGTCACCTTAAATAGCGGCCGCATTTTGATTGCATTAAAATCCATTTCAAATCGTGGCGAAACAGCGCTTCATATTATGCAAAGATTGCAACCTCAATTAACACAAGTGCCAGGTGCAAGACTCTATATGCAGCCAGTGCAGGATTTAACGGTAGATACCATTGTCAGCCGCAATCAATATCAATATACACTGAGCTCAACCGATGCCAATCAAGTCTCACAATGGACAGAAAAATTAATGGATAAATTACGGCAACTACCAGAATTAAGTGATGTCACTTCTAATTTACAAGACAAGGGATTGCAAACTTCAGTTATCTTTGATCGCGATACTGCCTCTCGTTTGGGAATTACCGCACAGCAAATTGATGATACCTTATATGATGCCTATGGTCAGCGGCAAGTATCTATTATGTTTACCCAGCGCAATCAATATCGTGTTGTTCTTGAAATTTTACCTAAATTACAACAAGAACCTCTCTCATTGAATCATATTTATTTTAATTCGATCATCACTAATACACCATCAAGTTCAGCGAGCACACCCACTTCAACCAGCAGCGCACAGGCAACTTATCAAAGTAATACTTCCTTCACTCAAATTGGCAATACGAGTTTAAATAGCAGCAGCACACCCATTCCTAATATCGTGGTACCCTTATCTACCTTTGTCACCATTAAACAAGGCAATGCACCCTTAGTCATTAATCGCCTAGGACAATTTCCCAGCGCAACTATTTCTTTTAATTTGGCACCCGGCGCATCACTGGGTGCAGCGATTACAGCCGTTAATGAAGCAAGTGAAGATCTGCATATTCCAAACAATGTCATCACCGGTTTTGCTGGTTCTGCAAAAATATTTAAACAATCTTTATTAAATGAAGGATGGCTGCTGCTTGCATCAATCATAGCCGTCTATATCATATTAGGCATTTTATATGAGAGTTATATTCATCCGATTACCATTCTTTCCACACTACCTTCAGCGAGCGTAGGCGCCTTATTAGCCTTAATGATAACAGGCAAGGAACTCACTGTTATTTCATTAATCGGTATCATCTTATTGATTGGCATTGTGATGAAAAACGCTATTATTATGATTGATTTCGCACTTGAACAAGAACGTCAATATGCAAAAGAACCGGATGAAGCCATTTATGAAGCTGCTCTCCTCCGCTTTCGACCTATTTTAATGACCAGCATGGCTGCTATTTTTGGTGCCATACCATTGGCAATTGGAACAGGCATGGGTGCTGAATTACGTCAACCTCTCGGTATTGCTATTATTGGCGGTTTAATGCTGAGTCAATTACTCACCTTGTATACAACACCTGTTATTTATCTCGCCTTTGATCGTCATTATCGCCGTATGAAAACCTGGCGAGTAAAACTTCGTTGGACAAATCGTCCTTCTTTCAATGAAGAATAAACATGAATATTACGGCTCTATTTATCAATCGCCCCATTGCAGCTTCTTTACTAGCATTAGGCATTGCCATAGCGGGTAGCATTGCCTTTTATATTTTACCCGTTGCGCCCTTGCCACAAATTGATTTTCCAACAATCAATGTCACCGGTTCTTTGCCAGGCGCTGATCCCATTACCATGGCAACATCAATTGCAACGCCGCTAGAGCGGCAATTGGGGAAAATTGCTGGCGTGACTGAAATGACTTCATCAAGCACCCTTGGGCAAACACGAATTACTTTGCAATTTGAATTATCACGTAATATTGATGGCGCAGCGCGTGATGTGCAAGCTGCAATTAATGCTTCATTAAGTCAATTACCCACTAACCTACCTTCGCTGCCCACTTATCGCAAAGTCAATCCTGCTGATGCACCGATTTTGATTTTAGCTTTAACTTCTGATCAATATAATAAGGGACAAATGTATGATTATGCATCGACCATCCTGGCACAGCGATTATCACAGGTTAATGGTGTAGGCCAAGTTATTGTCGGTGGTTCTTCGCTGCCTGCTGTCAGAGTTGAATTAAATCCCAATCAATTGAATAGTTATGGTATTGCTTTAAATGACGTCGCTAATGCTTTGAATGCAGCTAATGTCAATATTCCCAAGGGTCAATTAGAACAAGCAAAAACAAGTTTGCAAATTCATAGCACTGATCAATTATTCAAAGCTAATCAATATGCACCCTTAATTATTACTTATCGTAACAATCATCCGGTGAGAGTGTCAGATGTCGCAACCGTAGTTGATTCAGTTGAAGATTTGCGTAATGCTGGCATTTCTAATGGCAAACCCGCCGTTCTCATTATTATATTTAAAGAACCTGGCGCCAATGTGATTAAAACTGTTGATCAAATTGAAGCAATCATACCCCTATTAAAATCTTCACTCCCTTCTGCTATCAATTTATCTAAGGTAATGGATCGCACGACAACCATACGTACTTCCTTATTTGATGTTGAAATTACGCTTATTATTGCGATGTTTCTCGTTATATTTGTCACTTTTTTATTTCTCGGCAATTTACGCGCCATGATGATACCCGGCATTGCAGTGCCCCTATCTTTATTAGGCACCTTTGCCGTCATGGCTCTTTGCGGTTACAGTTTAGATAATTTATCGATGATGGCTTTGACGATTTCCACCGGTTTTGTCGTTGATGATGCTGTGGTTGTGCTAGAAAATATTACTCGTCACTTAGAAATGGGCGTGGATGCAAAACAAGCTGCCTTGATTGGCGCAGGTGAAGTCAGCTTCACTGTTTTATCTATGAGTTTGTCATTAATTGCCGTCTTTATTCCCATCTTATTAATGGGCGGCATTGTCGGACGCTTGTTTCATGAATTTGCTGTCACACTTTCTTTGGCAATTTTAGTCTCGCTCTTTATTTCATTGACCATCACACCGGTCATGTGCGCTGTCTTTCTTAATCAACATACAAAAAAAAATAACAATCCTTATAAACATGTCGTCGAAAAAATTCGCGCTCATTATGATCGCAGTTTAGCTTGGGTATTAGGTCATCCTGCCCTAATGTTATTTGTCATGATCGCGACCATCATTTTAACGATATTTTTATTTATTATTGTGCCAAAAGGATTTTTCCCTCAGCAAGATACAGGACGCATCACCGCCAGTATTCAAGCGGAACAAGATATTTCCTTCCAAGCCATGCAAGCTAAATTGACTGAATACGTCCACTTAGTTAATAACGATCATGCCGTGCAAAATGTCGTGGGATTTGTCGGTGGGAATGGACCAGGCGGTAATACGACAAATACAGGCTCATTATATATCACCTTAAAACCTTTATCCCAACGTGATTTTTCTATCGATCAAGTCATCAGTCGTTTACGTAACACTTTAGCTGTGGTGCCTGGCGCTACACTTTATATGCAAGCTGCTCAGGATTTGGTGATTGGCGGAAGAACGGGCAATGCACAATTTCAATATACCTTATCAGCCGATAACTTAAATGTACTAAATCATTGGGCGCCGATTCTCACTAATAAATTAAAAAATATATCAGGTATTGCTGACGTTAATAGCGACCAATTGAGTAATGGTTTGCAAGTCTATGTCAAAGTTAATCGAGATTTTGCCTCTAGTTTTGGCCTTAATTCACAACAAATTGATGCGACTTTGTATCATGCCTTTGGTCAGAGTCAAGTATCAACCATGTATACTGCGATGAATCAATATCATGTAGTGATGGAAGTTGCACCACTCTATTGGCAGCATCCTGAAACACTGAATCAAATTTATCTTCTTTCACCAACAGGACAAAAAGTTCCTTTATCTGCCTTTGCTCATTTTGATTTATCTAACACTTTACTTTCTGTCAATCATCAAGGCCTTGCACCAGCAGCGACACTATCATTTAATTTATTACCCGATGTTGCCCTCGGTGATGCTGTTAATAATGTGAGTAATACGGTGGCCAATATGCATCTCCCCACTTCAATACGCGGTTCATTTCAAGGAACAGCCGAAGCTTTTCAACAGTCTCTCGCTAATGAAACCTATTTAGTCATGGCAGCCTTATTTGCAGTTTATATTGTACTTGGGATACTTTATGAAAGTTTGATTCATCCCATTACTATTCTTTCTACACTACCTTCTGCTGGTTTAGGCGCATTACTCGCATTGTTATTGACCGGTTTCGATTTAAGTATTATTGCCTTAATCGGCATCATTTTACTCATTGGTATCGTGAAAAAAAATGCTATCATGATGATTGATTTTGCGCTGAACGCGGAAAGAACTGAAAATAAATCATCACGAGATTCTATTTATGAAGCAGCAACGCTTAGGTTTCGGCCTATTATGATGACAACCTGTGCCGCCATTTTTGGTGCACTGCCTTTGGTTTTTGGTTATGGGCTTGGTTCTGAGTTACGCAGACCTTTGGGTATCGCCATCGTTGGCGGATTGCTTGTCAGTCAAATGCTGACGCTTTATACAACGCCGGTTATTTATCTTATGTTTGAGCGAATAAGGATTAAGCTGAATGAAATATTCATGCGATGGAGAACAATAAATGAAAATTAATCTATTCATCATCAGTGTTCTCGGTTTATTCCTAACAGCCTGCACCGTTGGCCCAGATTATCATCGCCCTCCCATGATCACACCGGCTAAATTTAAAGAAGCAAAAAATAAAAACGTCATTGCTGCTAAAAATAAAGATTGGAAAATTGCCGCGCCCAAAGATGCTGATTATCGCGGCAAATGGTGGGAAATTTTTCATGATCCTGAATTATCAAAATTAGAAGAAAGACTAAATCATTGTAACCAATCAATCGCGTCTGCCTATGATAATTTCAAGCAAGCACAGGCATTAGTGGATGAAGCACGCGCAAATTTCTATCCCGTATTAATTGGAAATATTTCACTGCAAAGACAAAAAGGTGCTGGCTCAACGTCTATCATCAGCACTTCAAGCAGCGGAACGCTACCCACTGGTTCATCTAGCACGGGTATCGCTGCTACCTCTGGCTCAAAAGTCGTTTATAATCATTCCATTATTTTTAATGCTTCTTGGCAGCCTGATATTTGGGGCTTGGTGCATCGTCAAGTTGAAGCTGATCTTGCTGCAGCACAAGCAAGTGCCGCCTTATTAGCAGCAACACGATTATCTTCACAAGCTTCCCTTGCAACTTATTATTTTGAATTACGCGCCTTAGATAAAGATCAGAAAATACTAAATGAAACAGTTCATTCAGATAAGAAAATTCTTCAACTCACCAAAAATCAATATCATTCTGGTGTTGCTTCAGAAGCTGATATCTTGCAAGCAAAAAGTCAATTAGAGGCAGCGCAGGCATTAGCAATTAATAATGGCGTTAATCGTGCTATTTACGAGCATGCTATCGCGGTATTACTTGCCCTTCCTGCCAGTGATTTTTCTATCCCCTATCAACCCTTAAATCAAACACCGCCGCCGATACCGATTGCGCTTCCTTCTACTCTGTTAGAACGTCGTCCTGATATCGCACAAGCAGAACGTTTAATGGCTCAAGCTAATGCACAAATTGGCATTGCCGTTGCCGCCTATTATCCTACTTTGACTTTGACAGGTAATAGTAGCTTTGTTCATCAAGGACTTTCACATTGGATTGGCTTACCTGAAATGGGATGGGCTTATGGACCACAATTGTCACAATTAATTTACGATGGCGGCTTACGTGCTGCCACTATCAGAGCTGCGCAATATGGTTATTTTTCCACAGTAGCTTCATATCGGCAAATTGTTCTTGCTGCTTTTCAAAATGTTGAAGATAATTTAGCAACGCTGCGTATTTTGACAAATCAAGCGCGCGTACAAGATCAAGCGGAAGTAACAGCAAGAAAGGCATTACATTTTGTTATCAATGAATATAAAGCCGGAACCGTACCTTATTCAAGTGTGCTTAGTTCGCAACTAACCCTGTATACTGCTGAAAAAAATGCTGCTGATGTAACAGGCATGAGAATGACAGCCGCTGTTGGCTTGATTGTTTCCTTAGGAGGTGGTTGGAATGTTAAAACAATTTCTTGCGTTTAGTCTGCTACTACTTGGCTATCATTCTCTTGTTTATGCAAACAATGATTTGCTCAAGCATACTTTTACTAGTAAAAAATATCGTTATTCCATTCAATACCCCGATCAGTGGCAACCCCATACTAAAACTGCCATTTTTACTGTAGTTTAGGTTTACAATCAAGCTGATTATGCGATTAGACTACATAAAATATGCCAAAAAAGAATTGGCTCTTAGGCGAATTAAGAAAACCTTAATTAACTATTGGTAAAATACTAGTCACATTCTTATAACTATAAAATATACATTCGAGGTTTGACATGCATTTAAGATTTGGCGCAGCACTACTAGACAAGCAACAAAAACAACTTATACGCTTACATACTTTAGCTTTGCTTAAGATTATCTTTGAAGCAGCTGAGCAGCATGAGATTCAGGAAATTAAAAATATCTTTTTACAAGGATTAGAAAGATTTGAATATTACAAACATGATAAGAAAATAAGTAAAACTTCATTAGCCTACATTAACTACCTATCTATTTATATAAAATATTATTCAACGCAAGGAGCCTGTGATTTCTTTTTTTCTAAAGATTTTTCTACTTTTGTTAGGCATACAATAATAACCAATCTAGATAACATAGAAGAGATTAACACCAAAGAAGTAGCAGAAACTGCTGCCAAGATTCGCGCATGTTATGCGGATAAAATAATAAAAGGTGGAGAACCAGCATATGGTTTAGATTGTTTTGCGGGTTGCGCACATCCGCCACAATACTTATATGAGCAAGAAGATGATGAGTTTCAAGAAGAAGCAAAAGAAATTTTAAAATTGACACCTACAATGACAAAACTTGTCGATGACAAGTACATACGAAATGCAGTCATTGTGAAGCTTGATAAGCTAACACTTGAGAAATTGGAAACAACATTTTCAAGCTGCGAATATGAAAATGCAACGATGTATTTCAAGTATATCTATCCTTTATATCATTTAACTGATTTAGATCATGAATGCACGATTCGTTTCTTAGCTTCCCTATCACATCTTGAAATAAAAATAGCGCTTTCATCCTCATCGCAGCCTAAGCTGTTTATGGAAAAACTACTCAGGTTGCATCAAGCGCATACACTTGACAACATACTCGATATATTATCCGCTCTCCGTTTTCGTTCAGCATCACTCGATATGCTGTATTTAAGTGATGAAAGATTACATGACCATGGTTATATCACAGCGGAAGTTATTGAAAATTTTTTAACCACGATAAAACATCCTATCTTTCAGCAACAGTATGAATGTCCCAATCCAGGTAACGGATACCAGAATTTCATACTTGAGGTTTGCCGCAAGAGAGAAGAGGCACTCCTAATTGATGCCTTGTCTCATCCCCTTGTACAACAAAAAAATTTGCTAAAAGAGAATCTTACTGTAGTCCCACTCTTTTATAAACTCATCCAAGATCCTGAAATATTTGCTATGTTTCAAGCTGGTGAATGGACCATAGATGATGTTTGCAGTGAGATGACGGTAGAAGATATAAAAAAAATCGCAGCAATTAGAAAAAGTGATTTAGATGATTTAGAGAAGCAATTTTCCAGTAACAATAAGCTCGTGAAAGCAATTAAATCGTTAAAGAGCATAAGAGAAGAACCTTCAAGATTTATTTTACGAGAGCTAAAGAAAGAATATCTAAAATCTATAGTTAATGCTGAATTAATTGTATTAAATGATGATCTTTGTGACTTATTAAATGCCAATCAATTTGATAAAGAATCCCTCGAAGCCATGAATCAAATTACAAATATGGCCTTAACCTTGTCGCAAGCATTTGGCAAACATCTTAAAATAATTCCTCTCTTGAACAATTATGCAAATTTTTTATTTAAGCATGGAGAAATTTCTCAAGCTCTTTCCATAGCTAATCATTCCAACATTCTTTTAAAACAACCCGCTTACGCCCTTGAAGTAGCCGACTGCCTGATGTCTTCTTCACAGATATTTACAACTGACCCCTTTGACCGCCATCGCGTTATTTTACTTTTACTGAAAGATCAAAATCGCAATGCAAGAGCGAATGTATTGAAATGCAAATCATTCTATGTTTTACAGCAAAAAAATATTCACACAACGACAACAGAAAATGATTTGGCAAATTTATTACAAGTTGATTCAGTCATCTCCTTTGATCATATTCACGAATTAACTCTTGCCATGGTGAAAAATATAATCCATGCGCTTGAGAACAATAAGAAGTTGATTCCTCATTCTTTAATCGATTTATATTATGATACGCAAAAATTAACATTTTATACACTTGAAGCCTTCCATCACTTAATTGCCATCATGCATGGTTTGACTGCGGAATATATACTAGATTACGGGAAATATATACTCGACGATAATGGGGAATATCTATCTGTATTATCTGCTAAAACTATGGTGGCTTATGAAGAATTACTATTAGAGCCGCGTCAACCTGACATAATCAACACAGAAAAATTTAAAAGCATTAGCCTTGATTCAATGCCTATTAAACAATTGAGTCGCGTTTACCAAAGTAAATATGGAGATGCCTATGGTAAACTAAAAATTGATTTATTGGACAAATTAAGCTTGTATATGAAATCGCTTTGCTTATTAGAATTACTGGGTGACAACAGAAATGGAAATGCTAATGCTGAAGCACTGAATTTACTTAACATGGAAATTTTAAATGGCGTATTAGAACAATATAAACCAGAACAACAGTTAGAAATACTTGTGCGTGCATTTCAAGAAATCATACAAAATGATTCCTTATATACTGAACTTAAGTCATTCGGCTGGCAAGATTTTGCTTTTTGGGCAACGCCACGTACAGATTACAAAATCACAGAGATTAACTTGCAGCATATCGCTCTATTACAACAGAAGGCTGCAAGTATATTAGTAGACAATAGATTATTATCAACGAAGGCTTTACGCCCCTTATTGACATTTAACTTAAGTTATTTTGAAGAAGA